>Ga0126342_10011853_pt1 | contig 15570 bp, 13 predicted proteins | sample Cyp1metagenome_FD_92528 | JGI IMG/M metagenome (GOLD analysis project Ga0126342, IMG submission 92528) | Coral microbial communities from Lord Howe Island, Old Settlement Bay, Australia - Cyphastrea 1 metagenome | ecosystem: Host-associated > Invertebrates > Cnidaria > Coral ...
AGATATGCCAGGTAGAATGCCAGAAGATATGCCAGATAGAATGTCAGATCGAATGCCAGAAAATATGTCAGATAGAATGCCAGAAGATTTGCCAGTAACAAAATGTATAAATGTCATGGTGGGGATCACACGAAGTAAAGTAATTTGGTTTTTTGTGTATTCGAAAATCAATCATATGAGAATACAGGTAATATGATCTGTTTGGACCCCCAAAAACTTATATACCTTTGCTTGTTTGTAATGCTACACTACAACTCTTTTGGAATTATTATTGTTCCCAGCGAATAAATATTGTATAGAGTAAGGGGGTTGTCTTATTGAAGTTTTGCTGTGCCTTTGAAGTCACTTGCCTTCAGAAGAGGCACTGTCAATCTCACAAAGGTAGAATGTGTGATGTTTTTGTTTAAGCAAAGACGGCTAACGTTTGTTCATTTCAAGTATTCACAATTACTGTCGGCGGGCAAAGGAAATGGACATCATGCGGGAGAAAAAAAACATTAGGGCATACTGACTCTAGAAAACACAATGTAGCAGTACTTGTGCCACATGTGCAGCATGTTTTTTTAATATCCAATTTGTTTTTTCAACACAAAACTATAGTTTCACTTAGGGAGAAACATGTATGTTCTTCAAAGTAATGGCTACATTTCTGAAGATAACCCTATTTGATTTGAAGAGATACTGCGTTTGAGTGCAAGATGCCTTGTGTTTTGAAGGGATCGTTTGTGCAACGTCGAACGTGTTTTTTTCCTTCCAGAAGTATTGTACTTAGTACGTTATGAAATGGGTCTGTGAATTAAGAATGCGTATTTACATGTTGGACAAAAACAGTGTTTGATCGAAATGAAGAAATATATTTTCAAGAGAAATTGTTTTCTGCAAAGCAATGCTGCCTATTGAAAAAAAATAATAAAAAAAGTGTCTGTTTGTAAATCTTGCCCTTGTCACTTAGAATTGGTTCTTCAAAAGAAAGGTGCATGTTTGATCATTTTTTGTAGTCAGTTCCAGTGTTTTCACTGCCCTTTCAAATTTGGAGAAAAGAGCCAAAGCTGAATGATGTTTTTCAAGTGGGTTTGCATCACTACGTAAGGGAAACTTTGCAGAGAGGTTGAGGTACTTGGAGGTACGTAAATTAATGTAAATTATATCTATCTAAGACATATTGTGGAAGGGGTACGAACTAAGATTACAAGAATTTTACTTAGGCATTCTGCAACCCGAATGAGCCCATTCAGAATGCATTCTTCCCCAAAACCAAGATCCAAGAGTTGCGGAGAAGTTTTGGGCAAATCTTGTATTTGGGATTTGCCAGAATACCCTTACCAATCCCTATCCAAATTCTTTATGAATCCAAGATCTTGATCAGGAGTCTTGTGGGAATCTTGGATCTTGGATCTTGGTTTTTGCCAAGAATGCATTCTGAATGCTTTCCTTCAGAATGCAGAATGCCCCAAGTAGAAGGAAATCAAAATCAACGTTCTGCTTACTACCCGCTGTGTGTATTCACATACGTTTATATCTAGGCACCCGCCGGAGGGAAAACCAATACCGAAAACTTTCCAAAATTGCCAATTTAAAACCATTCCAAAAAATAGACACGCAACACCGCAAACACCAGTAGTGATGAGAAGGTAGGTTTTAGGAGGGGGGTTACCATATATATGTATAGAGTTCTGATGAAACTAACTGCTGTGAAGGGCGGTCACGTGCAATCCCTACCATTGGTTGCCTTGTCAACAAGTCAGGCAAGCAACGATCTTTTTTACATGATGGCTACACCGACCATCCAAAAAATTGGTAGTTGTGTTCCTATTGCATGATATTCATGTAAGAGACATCTATTTAAGTTCACTAAATAAGAACAACCTTAAAGCTGTAAAGTTGCCATTTGTTGGTAAATATATAATTAAGTCAAATAAACCTTTTGTTGCCATTTGTCCCTTTATAGACTCACTATCTCCTTGCCATTCCGAAGTGCAGAGAACCCACGCTGCAGGTCTTTCATTGCTGGGAACATGGTACCCCATCCGCTTCCGAACACCTCTGGAGCCGCGGACAACCCCAGAGATAGCGGACAAACCATCTGTCACCACCACAGAACTGTTGCTGGATGGATTGCATCCATGTCGCGCATTTGAAACATTGTAACCACCAAGTGCATGATGACAGGAAAATGGATGGCATATTTCCTACCGACTGAATTGGTGTGTGTGTGTGTTTTTCCTTTAATGGGTCTGAACATGACTGGACTGATTTGTTTAACCCGTGAAAATGGGATTGGGGATAGGTAACAATGGTAACAACTAGCAACAATCATGCAATGGTTGGCGCTTGCCAATTGGTCTTACTCTTCCGTTATATTTGGGATAAACACCACAGAAAAACCACTAGAACCTCTTAACATCTCTTAACTTTCGTAGGGAATCACCAAAGCACTGAGGTTTGCAGAGCTTGAGAAGGTTGACCCAGTCGCAGAGGAGAAATTTTCAATCACAGTGGACGATGGAAACGATGGAAGTGATGTGAGCACTACCAGACGGCCCATGGAGTCTACGGAGGCTGCGACTTTGGTGGATGACTTGGAAGTGCAGAACCACATCTACCAGCAACTTGCTTTGGGAAAGGTATTTGGCCATGGACCAATAGTTGTCAGTACCATATTTATCCATTTTTATTTAAATATATATATATATAAATGAACATATATATATGTATATATTTATATTTATTTTTAAAAATATATAATACACTATATTTAATATTATAGAGTTAATATTGTCAGAACAAACATGCCGCTATACCATGTTTGTTTTTGATGATGTGCAACTGGGAGAATTGCCACAAGCAGAGAACTTTCTGTAATCTTGCCCCAAAGTTTCCATCCGCATTAATGCCGGGAGTCCCGAAAAAACCGTGTGTATATATATATATGTATGTATAAAAAATATATAAATACATATAATTATAGATAATTATAAATAGTTATTCATATATATATATTGAAATTATTTTATATGTGTGGCATTAAAGATATCGTTGTATTTATAAATATTTTTATAATTATATACGTGATTATAATTTTTAAATTGTATTTTTATCATTGTACTTAATTGTATATATAGAGTATTATATTTTAAATATATATAAAAACATATTTATGAATATATTTATATATATATATATATATTTGAATATATATATATATTACATTTTACTTATATATATATACTTATATATACACTTCTTTTTGCGCTTATATATATAAATATTTAAATATACATATAGATATATATATTTATTTAAATAGGTATATATACTATACCTATTATTATTATTTTATTATTAATATTTTATTATTATATATATAAATGGGGCCCACACTCTCCAATTTTGTGGGGGTTATCCTCAATCCATGAACTAGGATATCTTATGACCCAGGCACGAGCTGGCGCGCGGCAATCGCAGCTGCCCCTACTTTGCGGAGGACCAGGCGCTGTTGATCAGCGGTGCCTTGGACGTGGCGTGGTGAGGCCTGGAGGTTGGTAGAATTTATGGGAAAAGATGGGGAACACATGGTAAACATTTGGGGAAAGTATGGAAAAATAAAATGTAAGAAATATCGGAGAAATATGGGGAAAATATTGGAAACAAATGATTTTACCAGGAGAAACTAGATTTTGATTGGACTTGTAATGGTTCATGGTGAATAAAGATGGTTGGATGGATGTTTATTGGAAAATTCATGGGATATAATCATGATGCAATGGACATACAACGAGATATTAAACTAGCAATATTATGTTTTGGGTTTGTTTGAAAAATTGGATTCGATATGCACATCTTAATTACACATGTGATGACAAACATGAAATGGTGGGGTGTTATTTGAGTTTGTCTGACGAATGGGGTACCGCTAGAATCCGATGGTTTACTAAGATGGTTCATCATAATTTTCCTCATTAAATATAATAGGCATGTTAGAATATGTCCCATTGTCAAGCAAATGTATTTGTAGCAAAAATGAACATCATTGAATTTATTTAAAACGGTTTATCATCATTGTCCTGATTGAAGTAGAAATCATTTATTTCACTTGATCTTCGGATGAAGTTCATAAAATGATGGCGTTCTTCCCTGCAGGTTTGTGTGCAATTTCTGGGTGATGAAGCTGCAATGGAATGGATGGCTGCGGAATGCACATGTTTATTCAATGATATATATATATATATATATGTCTCTCTCTCTCATATATTATATATATATACACCATATATACACACATATATGTATATTATATTTATATATATATAATAATAATGCACCCCCTAATTCAACTGGTTGCACCCGGTTGGTTGGATTATTTAAATCAACAACAGTGATTCATTAGCAGAGAGAGAGAGAGAGAGTTAGTTGGGATGATATCCTAGGCTGAGTGGGGACTGTTTTTGGGTGTCAGCGTCTTAAATGCGTATCAAGACCTTGTCAGAGGTTCCTGTGGGAGACTGGTTTAAGATTCATGCCGTCTCTAGTGGCAATCAGTTTGCCGAACATGTTCATGCCAGCCAACATCATCGACTGCAGTGACTGGTCTGGTTTGTTGCTGGAACAAAAACATTGCGTTTGAGGTACTTGTGCCCTGTTAGCCTGTTAGTATCCACCCCAAATCCCATGTGATTGGAATATGATTCCCATGTTTCTCAATGAAGCCTTTGAAAGACAAGGTGCATGGCATCCTTTGCATCATATTTGCCATTGCAAGATTTGACAAATGCCAGCTGTTGAGTTTTTTTTCTCTTCCTTTGATCCCGCTAGATCTGTAGGTTGGAATCTGTCTCGCTATCCCTGGCACATTGTGAAATATCGCTCTGATCGCAGATCGCCAATCAAAGGGGAAGTCTTGCATCTCGGCCAAAAGTTTGAGACCCAAGGGACCACAGATATTGGTCACAATCAGTGGGATCAATTCAAAAATCGGAATATGTGTGGTTCTGTTATGTTCTATTGTCAATGGGTTGGTTTAAGCGAAAAATTACAGGAAAACCCCACATTTTTTAATGGGAAAATCTATGGTTTCCTGCAGATTTTCCCTTAGAAGCCTTAGGCCAATCCGTTGATAATACTTTTCAAGATCCAGTTCTGACTGCGGATCCTTCCTTCCCAAATCCAAGGTATGGAACGGCTTTTGCGCAGAAAACCATTTGGGAACATCAGCATCCAGCAGACGCTTGACAGAGAATTTCCACTTGGCGGTTACCATGGGTCCTATATATCATGATGGTTTGATTGTTGCTCAGATGTTGTTCGGGATATCTTAGTGCGTTTGTGAATAATTATATAAATATACGCATATACATATACATGTATATACATATATTATATATTTATATGTTTATTTGCATGTATATATCTCAACATATATATATATCTAAATATATATATATATATATGTATTGATATATGCACATGTAGTACACATATACACATATATGTTCATATATGTACATATGTGTGCATATGTGCTATGAACATATATGTGCATATTGTAATAGTGATACCCAAAACAAGTTGATGCTCTTCATGGCTTAGGGTATGGGCATTAAAGTTGGGTTGCGCAGGTTCGACTGGGGTTGCTGCAACGTTTCAGCCCGTAGGTTTGTCTCAGCACGTGGTATTTCCATGTATTTCCTAAGGGAAAAATGATAAACCATTGGGCATTTTGGGAATTCCAAATTCTCTGACAACCCCACATAACTTGTTGGGTGAAGCTTGACCACCAACCAGGACCCCCAAAGCCGGAATGTCACGGGCCGAAATTGGACACAACCAATAGATACCGCTAGATGGGTTAATTGAGCCCACAAGAATTCTGAATCAAATCGAGTCTTCTGTCACCTATAAACACAACCCCCGCTTCCCAGAGTCTCAAAATTGGTAAAGTATTTGTCATTATCTATGTGGGCACTTCACCATGGTGTTGATGCCTTACAGTTCACGTCATCTTTAAAACAATCTATATAGTTGGTCCTTTGCTCAGGACTGCAGCAAAACTAAGTGGCTTGGATGGAGCGATTCGGGCAGCGTCATACTGTAGCTGTAAATGGTGGGTAGGATGTGGGGCTGGATTGGGGGAATTTAAAAGAAAACGTGACATGCCATCCAGGGCCAAATTGAAAATGAAGTGGTCGTGATTCCGGCTTTGTCCCAACAGCCCCATTCACCCCGATTGTACCATTGCTACATACTCACGGGGATTCCACCAATGACGGGTAAATGTGGGGCTGGAAAAAAAACATTTGAGACTCAGGTTATCTCTGATTTTGGTCAGTTTGTTTTAGTTCTCAACCAAACCTTTTTTTAGGTACGTGTCACTTCTGGGGTCTATGCTCGGCTTTGTTTCAAGCTCATTTGATTGTCGCATGATTGACTTGGGACATCCTGGGACATCCTGAGACATCCTGGGCGTCCAGCCAAGGTATATGGCATTCTACCATACACCTGCCGCTTGACTCAAGATTGTCCCATCAACTCACTGATATGGCAGGGAGGAACAGCATACTTTTCTTGTATGTGAAAAGATGAAGATATATGAAAAACATTAGCTACATTATAATCAATATGTATATATATATATACCAGCAACTAATATGTTTTGGTTAAATACATTTTGTTTGCCATTCTTCGTGTCATTTGTGTAGTTCACAGTGTGTGGCATGAACTAATCGCGATCAGTATTTCTTGTTGATTGAGCCGCGTATTTCCAATGGTACTGGCAAAACTGCTAAGGTCCCCAACTTGCACCAGGGGGTCTACCAACGCACAGTCTGTGTTCTGCCTGCTGGTTTATGTTCACCCCTTGTCAAGATACACCAAACTCAGTCTTGAATTCTACTGACTGCTGGCCTGACAATGTTCATCATACTCTCATATTGAATTCTAACTTGGAAAAGCGCAAAAGTTGTTTTCGGTTGGGTTTGAACCACTGGTCAGTTTCTTATGTGAAGCAATAGCGGTCTTGGCCTAAGACAAGCCATCTTTGAGGCTGGCATTGGCTCGCAACTTCATTTGCTCGGGTCGCTGGGTTTCTGAAACTCGAGGGGGATGGGATGGGCCATCAGTTTTGCATGGTATTTGGCAAAGATATGATGCCCTATCTCAGGATTATGTCCGACTTAAGGACCTGGCCGCTAGCCCAAACAGAGCTTCCTGCTGGTTAAGTCTGTGTATAGGGATGCTCTGGATCAGTTTGTATGGAAGAGCAACTCTGTTGATTCCTACGTTGGCTTTGAGTTACCATCCCAAACTGTTGGCTATGCCTGCAACCCGCACTTATCTGACACTTCACCTCCCCAGATTGATGCCAATCTGGAGGAAACTGGTTTGCAATCAAAGGTTCAACCGGTCTACAGTGCAAACATGGCGATCCTGACGCAATGTTTGGAAGTTTGTGACGATGTACTCTTTGGTTTGTCATGACCTGATGACTTCCTAGATCTTTAGTGAGTACCAAATTGTTTGATGAATTGCCGATTCTATGGATTCCTATTGTTTCAGACTTTATGAAACAGGCAATCCCGTGCAAAATGAGCAGAAGCATGCTTTAACCGCCTAAGCTGTGGGCAAAAGATCTCAAAAACCATCAAACAATCGCAAGCGGCAAAGCCATTTGGACAGAGGACAGGCATGAGTTTTTGTTCATCAAACAATCAGAAATATTATGACAATTTGCTTCTCTGAGGGTTATATTTATGTATAATATAAAGATGTAATATCAATATATTTATTTAGATATATATACACCAAAAACATACACGTATGATGTATTATATATGTATATATACATATTATTATTGTTATTAATAATAATGTAAATATATATATATATATATATTTACATGTCCGGAACTACAGGAACCTATTGAATTGATCTCCGAGGCCGTACTCTTTTCGTGAAAAACCGGCCTACCAGGCAAGCTTTGGCTTTGGCCATGCACTTGGGGCGCATCCTGATAATTCCAAACAAGGCGGGGCCCATGTTTTTGTGTTTCCCAGTGGCTGTTGGATTTATTATTGTGAACTGATGTTGATTCAATTTAAAAATAAGGAACGACATGGTGACATGGTGAATTACTGTTCTAACTTTTTCTGGGGTTGCGATTATAAATCCAATCAACTACAACTATCCTTTTCCTATTGGTTTGTGGAATTTATAGAAGGGAAAGCTGGTATAAGCACCCATTTGACAATCAATGTATTTGTTTATAGAAATGAGTGTGCCAAATGGTTTTTGTTTGGCAAAAGATCACGCTGCAACCACTATGGTGAGTTTCCCTCTGCGTGGGGTAGCCAAGACAATGGGGAGTCGCAGCACATCCATGGGTAGCTTGGGTGCTTCCAAAATAGAAACAGATAGAAACAAGTATCACCAACAGGTCACCAACACTGGGCACAAACAGCGGAACAAATATACAACCGGAGGTCTTCTGGCATCTTAACTCCAACATGCCGACGGAAACCATGATTTCTTCCTGGCCCTGAGCGATGTGCTCGGAAGGTGCAATTCGTATTAGCCACTTAGCCTCTGGTTATGACATCTTATGACTAACATAGCCATGGTATAGATGCCCATAGAAATAGATGGTTTAAGTTTATCTATCAAAATTTGTGATTTTCCACAGCGAACTGTTAACTAACCAGATAGTAATCCGCTTTGACATGTTTGAACCATTGCTGTCAGACCATGGTAGCATCACTTCAGGACTCGCAGCGTCACTTCGAGGACCCCACGTTTTGCCCCGGCGAAGCCGGTTGGCACTGTGGCATGGCCCGTTTGGTCTCAGTTCTGCTGGACAGCTTTTTGTTGTGCACAATTTCCGCATGGGATTTCCATGGATTTCAATTTATGAAATTGGTCGTTCAGCACATTCAGCACATGAGTCTATGAGTGACATAGCAAATGAATTTGAGATTTGGTTTGAACTGGTTGACTATGAGACGTAGCCCTTCCCGAGTGCTTCTTCCTGAGGGTCCTGGTGTCAGGTTGGTTTCAGCACATCACGTGGTGCAAACCCAAAGGCGCGACTCTCCTTGGAGAGCACAGAACTTAATCATAGGAATGGTTGGTTAATGTTGGTTAATGTTGGTTAATGTTGGTTAATGTTGGTTAAGTCAACCATCATTTATCAGTTATAACCAGCTATAACCCAGTGTTGAATTGTTACAACATGTTGCAACCCATATTTTTCAGAGTTGCTCCAGCCCGTTGTAGGGAATGTTTACGCAATTGACCCTCCTTGTAGCTGGGGTGTTTGGAGCAACTCTGATTTTCAAGTCTCAGAAACATGATCTTTGGAAAGAGGTAAAACCCTCCATATTTGGTGGAGTTTGCCCCTATTTCTGCTAATGAGTTTCACAGGTTATGAGTCACAACCAAGCTGCGGACGTGTGTGAATTTGTGCTGTAGGTAATTCAACTCCGAAACTGATGATAGTTGATTGGGCTCATTAACGCTCATTTATGAGGAAGACCAGACAATGACTATGTGCAGATTTTGCTTGGAGCAACCTCGCAAACTTCTCTGATGCAACATTTCCCCTAGGTTGGGCCCCAAAATTTGAGCCGTTGATTTATCATTGTCTCTTGAGCTGGTGGCGTTCCATTTGATCGGCAAGACCAAGCGTCAGGAACCTTTCTCCTCGTATCATCCCAAAAATGACGAGAACATAGTCAGTCTGGTTGGCGATTTCAAACATTTTTTTTTCCATAATATACGGGACAATCCTTCCCATTGACTAATATTTTCCAAGGTGGTTAAAAACACCAACCAGTCACTTGTTTGGGGTTGTACCTTTCTTCATCAAGAAATTATCGGGGCTAACGTGGTGAACCCGAGAATAAACAATCTCAATCTTCATGGATTAACATGAGGTTGTCTGGAAAAAAGGGTACGACCAGATCTTCGCATTATTCACAACAAATCTTGTGTTAAACTTATAGAGTTGCAATGGTTGGATTAGACTTAGTGACTATACCAATCTACACCATGTCTGGACAAACCCACATAGCTAACCCAATCTTGGAGTTATTTGGTACTGATCCATACCCACATCGAACAAATGTCACTTCACAGGCGACGTGCTGAAGATCTATGGCTTTCCAGAGCATGGTGGTTTCAAGGGGAAGGCTGGGGGGTCCACGGTCTAGTGTGGCTGAAAGATTGGAATCACCTTCAATCTATATTGTTTTAATCGAAGAATATCAGGACTCAGCAGTGGTTTTGAGGATATCCTGTTTAGAGACACACCCAATACTTGTAACTTATTGAAGTTGTTTTAGCCGATGTTGTCCACACACAGTGGTATGGTACGCCGCTATGAGGATATCTACTTGGGCAAACTACATATAGTAACCTCACCATAGATGCCGGTCAGCAAGTGGGATCTTCCCATTTTTTGGGGTCTAGGAATGAATACAGTATAATTTGCCTAGTAGTGGATAGTAGTGGTGCATTGTGGGCACGGACACGAGTCGTGAACGTCCACTTTTTGTCTTTGTGTCTTCAAGGCCTCACTGCGAGCTACCTTTGGAGCTGCCATGATAGCCCTGCAGCATTTGCTTGTCAATTGATGTGTAAATAATAGTTGATATTAACATATGATATACTACAATATTTTAGCACGGTATAATAAACTATAGTATTGTAGCCCTTATATGTCCTTATCATATACAAATATGCAGAACGGTATAAGCACTTGTGTACAGAGATGGACGATGCTGGATTCAGTGTGGATTTCACCAAGCCCACGTTAAAAACAGGACGTGCCTGAAGTCTTTCACCCGCTGCTGAAGTGTTCTCCGGTGAAACCTCGATTTTGGTTCTACTGGTGGCGTGCTCAATCCATCGCTTACCTCATTCGCTTCAATGAGAAAACCCGAAGTGCACTGGATCAACTTAGAAACTTGGACGACGCGGCAGAGGATGGGGTCATGAAACATCAATGAGAATCATGATTCTTTTCAGGGTGATATCACTATCTTTTCGGGTGGTGGTGGTATTTATTGAGCGGGGTTCACAAAAGCACTGTAAGAATTTAAGAGCTCGTGGCGACCAATTCACCTCTTTTAGGTAATTAGAAATGGGTGGTACAAACCGTCCCCAAATGGTGGGTTTCTTGTTGGCTTTAGCTCATTGACGTATTTCACGAAGTCTGGCCGCCTGGCCCATGTTTCGAGCGAGAGTCACTGGGTACTTGTTGGATGATCAAAATGTTCAAGGTTGTCCTATCAGTTTTCCATAGCAGCATTGATCAAGTTCCCAGTTTGATCAGAAATAGCTTCATGACCCAATCTCAAGGTTGGGAGCAGAAATTCTCAGCATTGCTACGGATGATGTGCAGGTTGCCATATAGGTTTCACTAAGTAGATAATTAGTTCATATTAGTTCTACAAAGAAAAGTTTTCAAACATGAATTTCATGGGTCTCTGGCAATGACCGGCAATGGCCGTGAATGTTGACCCAGTTTCAGGTTTGGTCAGCCAATCAGACACTGCTTTTGCATGTGGTTTCTCGAATGCGCGTATAGGGTCCAAATTTGCTGACAGACCATGAGACAACAAACTCCTCAGACATTTTGAGTCTAAACTCCGTAGCCAATTTCTTTGCGATGGACTCAAATTTTGACCTCTAGCCTTTTTTGCAGGAGAATCTTTCCGAGTGATGCTCGTTCTGGTATCCAGTTCAGACTTTGGATTCCAGCCTGCACTGAGGATCTGAGACGTTGTTTCAATGCAAGGAACATGCGTCTTGGACAGAAACAGGTTGGCGGGTCATTTTGCCTTTACAGTTGGACAGGGCCTCAGGGATCGTGTGTTGTTTTTACATGAGGGGACCCAAAAGATCTGTGGCCAAGTGGCCAACCCATGGTTTGGGGACGTTTGGGGTAGTTATCCCCGACTTTTTAGGCACCTACACGGTTTACATGTTTTTCTTGCTGATGTGCGTTGCTGCTTTAAGGGGTTTTCTCAAGATGCTGCTTGAAAGACTTGCGTTTTCCGTGCTAGGAATGGGGACCTCAAACCATTGAGGTCAATGGTGTCAAAATCACAATCGTTGTTTTTCGTTCAATACGCAACAAGTCCGTGAAATGGGTGTGGCTCCAAACGAGGCGTACACAGTGCGTCAATCTGTGTTGAATTTTTGATCAATGAGTCAATGATGTCAAACCAATCCCAAATGGGTTCCTTAGGACCTATAGGGTACATCAAAATCAATTGGTTTACATGATTTTTCCCATTAAGACTTGCCATAAACTGAGGGAATACCCTGTTTTCAGAACCATCCTGTATCGCTGGTTGATTTTCATGTATTTTCACCATATCCCATGATATTCCCATTCTGCCCGGTTAGAGTTGTATCCAACGTTTTGCTGGAAAAATGGTTGTTGTGCCGTTATATCCCGATTTTTCGTGATGATTATTTCCTGCTTTCCCTGGTGATACCCCATGACATCCAGTTATATTCCATGATACCTCCAAATTGTCTTGGTCAAATCCAAAAAAATGTTGGTAAACGCGTTACCCCCCAGATTTATCCCCGGTAAAATCCACATTATTTATGGTTGAATCGCTATAGAGTGCTGGGTTTTGCTTCCAAACGTTGTGAGGTGAAAGCGAAGGTTTTGGAGCCTGGAACGGTCTCGGCACACGTCCGTCATGGCTTTAAGCTTTGGGAGGCGAAGATCTTCGATTTTGAGCCATAGATCCCTGCTAGTGAGGAAAAAGTGATATGATTTTCAGAGATTTTGAGTGCGATTTTTGTTGGAACGGGCTTGGACATTTTCGTTTTTTTTTTTTTTATGGGATATTCTTGAAATGTAACTGCAAGGGCTTTTTCTAAATCACCCTTCGTTGCTAAAAAGTTCGGTGGGTCCCTCGCGAAGGATCTGTCAGGAAACCGGTTACGTGGATTGACCTGGTTCCATAAATGGTGCCATTCCCAAGCTCGCTGGATGGTTTATTTCATGGAACATCCCCCCAAAAAAAATATTTAATTGGATGATAACTAGGGGTACCCCCATTTTTAGGACACCTCCATAATCAAGAATTAGGTTCATACGTTCATCATAGGGACAATGTCCCATAAAACCTGCTTGCCGGTTCATCCCACGGATCGTTAGTATAAGGTGATATCCCTGGATTTCACTGCGATGAACGAACCTACTAAGCCTTACCGTTCATGGCATTAAACCCCAAGTCAAAACTGGAATCGGGGATAGTTGTATAATTGTGATTAATTGTGGCAAGAGCCCGGGGGGTTGGAGACTTGAAAAAATATGTCTGCTTATGCAAATCTTCCATATGCAAGGATATCCCGAGGACTTTTATGTTTGAATCACATCCTATCACATGCTATCTGTTGTGGGCCTAGAAATACTGCAATCGATCAACCACTGCTGGGGCAGTGCGTCTGTTCTGATGGAAGCTGCGAGTGACCATAGTAAAGATTGACAATACTAACATTTTTTTGGACCAAAGGAGGCCAAATTTGGAACAACTACTGTAAGAACCATTGATACATGTATAGTTAACACATATCCGTCCTGGTTTGGAGTGAACTTGATGTTTCTAAACGATTAATTTGAAGGATGCACAACCCCCCGCAAGACATCAAATATGGCTTCTGAAGTTGGTAAGCAAAAGGCTCCATTTCGCATCATAGCCAGCACCCTTTCGAAGCGTTCTAACCTGTCATCCTTGGGCCAGGACTATGTCGAGCAGATGGATGCGCTAGCTGCCGGAAATCAGAAGCTCCGAGTCCTTTACAAAGAAGTGGCGGAAAGCAACACCAGTGGCTGAACCGCAAGGGCGAACTTGTTTTCTTGTTCTGCTAGAGTGTTGCTAAATGTGTGTCAGTGCCCTTGACTGAATTTTGTGTTGCTCCTGGTGCTATTTACTTGAGTAGGAGCATGATCTTAGTTGAAGAGAGTTGACCAGCTATCAGTGCGCCTTTTGAAAGTTCAAGAAACAGACCCCAGCTATCGGCTTCGCTTTGTATTGGTGGAGCAAGTGATTCAAATCTGAAGAACCCCTGGACACAAAGTGAAAACATGCGAAAGCAACGTTGTTACTCTATAGAAATCAGGAATCAGGATACTATGTTTTGAATGCAGCGAACGAGTACACACGGATGATGAGCTACATTGCAGCTACATCTTGAGTTGCAATCATCCAGGCTGTTTGTTTCTTGAACTTGGCTTCGACATGGTTTGAGAGGGTACCCAAAAATATGATGGTTGACTACGATAAATATTTGGTGGTAGCAGCAATGTATGTTTATTTGGTATGTATACAGATTATGTAGTATACGAATATTATATATAATTATACATATATAACATATATATATATATTAGTATACAGCAATGGAACAGCAATATATGCATATTTGTCGGTGTTTGACAGGGGCAGCAGTGTGGCAGTGCCTTGATCCTGATCTCAGGTTTCAGCTTTCCCCTCGAAGCCTATGCGAGGAGAGCGGTCTTCCTATCCACGGAGGATCCGCTGGTGGTGGTGGAGGCACGGTGGGCTGCACACATCAAGTTAAATCCAGTAATATGATCAAGTCATATCAATTCGGTGACAACTGATTCACATTAATTTGGATATGCATAAAGATTACGTCTGATTACGGTATACGGTGGGGTTGGATGGGTTGGAAGTTCTTCGGGTCTTAGCATTGATGCTCAAGGATCTGAGATTGGCTACAAAAAATGGAAAGCAAAGAAAATCAATGCCGGCAAAGATCAGCTTAAACATCAGACTCATCAGACTTCACTCAATTGATCTTGGATGTCTACTTATTATATGTGCTGTCATGTTGCTTTCACATCAGACAAAGTGCTTTCTCCCTTGTGTATATATAATTATATATTTATATAATACTCATGATTTGTACATATCACACACACACATATATATATTATTAATATATACATACACATACACATACACAGTACATAGTATTGTATGTATATGACTTCCCAGCAACTTGTGACCACTCGACCCAGCGACGCAAAAATTATTTAAAAAAAACTAGCCGCTTGCCAGGCATTGAAACTCTGTGCTGCAAAGGATCCTTGGAAAGTGATCTACACCAAAGCAGACCGGAACAACAAGGCGGGGCCCAGATGGGCCCATATGGGGCCCAGATGCTGTGTCATTTGCTGCTGGTTGGTGGTTTCAAACATGACTAATTTATGTTCCATTTCATACATGGGATGTTATCCTTCCCATTGACGAACTCATATTTTTCAGAAATTTGGCTCAACCACCAACCAGGCTGTTTTTTTTCATGAAATCCGGGAGACGGTCAAAATTTCATAGGAAATAACTCACGTGGTTACACAAGTTATAGTTTAACAGTATATGTTTGACTGATCCAATCTGATGGGGTTAAATATGGTTGGAACATAGGATTACCATCAGTATATTGGTTAAATCTAAACCCAGCTTGAAACCATACTGTATTTCGGGGTGAACATCCAGCGGTTCACTAGCTGATGTTCACCAGGGCAC
>Ga0126342_10011854_pt1 | contig 15569 bp, 16 predicted proteins | sample Cyp1metagenome_FD_92528 | JGI IMG/M metagenome (GOLD analysis project Ga0126342, IMG submission 92528) | Coral microbial communities from Lord Howe Island, Old Settlement Bay, Australia - Cyphastrea 1 metagenome | ecosystem: Host-associated > Invertebrates > Cnidaria > Coral ...
GATCTAAAAATAACACTTCTATATATAGTGCGTCCCATGGTGTTTTAGACCTGATTGCATTGACTTGTTTGACTTCCTGAATGCGCGGCGTCCCATGCAGCTTTTACCTTCGTTCCACATATGCACTGACTTTCACGTCCCAGTGTACATGTATGTACTGTATATGATTGTATGATTGTATAGGTATTGCGACACTTTCAAGATGTTTGTAAAAAAATCAATGTATTAGGTCCCAGTCGGTCTGGCACTCAAAACACGATCCAGAAGCTTTGGTTTGTCGTTTTTGAAATGGATCTATTCTGTTTTGGGGGTCCATAATAGGCAGAACATCGAATGGATGTTTGACTTTTCGTTGAGAGCATATGAACAGTAGCAGCGTTTGTCATTTAAATCTCCAGCAGTGCTGGGCATTGACCATGTTTGGAAGCATCGATCTGAAGGCCACGATTTTTCTTACAAATCTGCCGCCCCCAAGCCTATCCAATGGTAAGTAGCCAGTTTGGAGGATATACTGGACCCCAACCTTAAAGGTTTGGACTGAAACCTTGGTTTCAAGGGGTTCAGACCGCGATGCTCTGAGGCCACCATGGCCAGTTTGCCAATCTTCATGCAGCCGGACTGTTCAGAAGAAGCAGTTTCTGTGCCAGTTGTGCCGATCAGCCAATCTCCGGAAACTGTTTTCAATGCAAAGGTGGCCTAGTTGCAGGGTCCATCTTTGGGAACATTCCAGCATAATATCTAGTACCTTCTAGTACTGTCTAGTGGTTTTCAATACATCTCACAATATCTACTGTAAATAGATCTCATAGAATTTAGCTAGTATTAATTTATTGTTTAAAACACACACATACATTGTTACATACATAATTACATACATAAATAAATTACATTGCATTACGTAACACAACATTACATTACAATACACTACGTACCTATATTATATATATATGTACACATTGTATACATGATTATGCATGGATATATCTTGGTATATCATATATATATATTATATTACATATATATATATATTACATATATATATATTATATATATGTACTTATATTATTCAACGTAAATCCAGCCAACAAATCCTCAACATTTCGTATAAAAGATGCGCAAGGCGGGCGCCCAGAACGGCACGGCGACCGCTCCGGCGACCTCTGCGTCGGCGCTGGAGGATCGGCTACGGGATGCGCTACATCGACGGAGCAAATGGAATGACGTGGCTGGGCTGCGCGGATGGTGTTGGGATATCCCAAATCATCCAAAATTTATCAAAATTAGGCTATTTTAGTATTGACACTATGGTTTCGGGGATTCCCCATTATAAGAACCCACCGATATAATTAATTATAGTAATTGATTGGGATATATTATACTTGTGTAATATTGGTTATGAGTTATGAGATTTTATGGTATTTTTTGATGCTGTATTGATATTGTACAGTGACAGATATTCCGAAAATATCTCGCATTTTGCGATTTAGCTTGATAGAATGACAAGTTGATGACAATTTCATGAGGATATATCCTTCAGCTTCACTGCTGATCTCCCTGAGATGGCGATGGAGAGAGACAGAGAGAGAGAGAGAGAGATTTTGATGTAATGTTGCAATGTTCTATATTTGATGTACAGCCAAGAGTATAGTTACGGGCGAACCATTCCTCTTGCCCGCGCCGACGTCCACCTGTCCGACCATTAAAAAACACTGTGTTTTGTGGGACAAAATGCACATGTCCATGATCATGGCTTTCGTCTTGCAACGCACAGCTTAGCAACCTGTGCGTTGAATGTTGCAGCATCATCATCGTCATTATTATCATCATCAACATCATCAACATCATCAACCCTAAATCCTACACCCTAAATCCTAAACTCCTTGAACATTCCCTTGAATATAAAGTTTAACGGGTGGTGGGGACTTGATGATCCCCTAGAAACTCTTTAAGATTCCCTTCAACCAATATCCTTTGCAACCCCCCAAAAGTTGCGTGGGCGAAAGGGGGGGGGGGTTGCGTATAGTTACTGTAATTAATATATATATATATATCCCTGGTAGACTAGTCGTTTGACAGTAGTTTAACAATCATATTTATTGGGTTGTAACCGTCAGTATGTAGTGATATAACTGATAAATGATGATACATTCACTTGAGGATGCTTCAGGAACTATTTATATTGTTGATGAATGTGGAAGCCCCGGCAAGGAAAGGATGTGTGGGCTGAGCACGATTGAATATCAGTAGTATCTTGTATGAATCAGATCCTGCGGATATGACGTTTGGATATGGCCACTGCCAAGGCTGCCAAGGTGAAAGACGTGCAACAGACGACCTTGGTGAACTCTGTGACTTTCCTCACGCCACCCATCCATCCCTCAGAAATGTCGCGCTGGTCCACCCTGACGGACATGGTCACCCTACGCAACAAGACAGCAAAGGTGCGAATCATCAGACACCTTTATATAAGTCTTTCTGGTACTGAATGATTTGGTATATAATTCACCGGCATTCTATTCATGCTTGGAAGGGGGTGTGTGGAATCAGGCATTGATGGTTTTATTGGACAATCTTGGAATGTTGGATGGGGACCCTGAAGGCTGGCCATCCAAAGGCTGATGCCAATTCTGCTGAAGTGAAAGCTCCTGAAGAACCCAAACCAGGACAGGGTTGCTCCAACCCATAGGTAAAAGATAGCCACCAGGGGTGAAGCATTGGTGATTTCACCATCGTTTTCTTGGTACAATTTGTATCCGGGGTCCTTGTGGCAACCCATCAGGAGGATATCCAGGTCAATCTGCTGCAGATGAGAAATCTCGGGACAAAGATCGACCCGAAGAAGGAGTGGTCGAGGAGGTGGCAGATCCAGTCTTTGAAGAGGACTGGTTAGTTACGGTTAGTTTCACTATGTTTTAAAGATACATTGGATACCTTTTCCGTTCACCAAACACAATGGGATACGGTTCTTGAATGTTCTTGATTTTGCGACCCCCAGCAGGCTTTTATTTTTGGGATTGGCGGGTTGAAGCCACCAATCACAGGAAGATGATGCCAATTTGATCCCTGAGATCAGTTACGACAAGCTAACCATGGACATGGCGAGTGTCTGTTGCGCTTGTTCGGCCACCTTGCATAACTTGAGAAGTCCCAGCAATTTTTGGCCTGAGGATCGGCAAACGCATAGCTTTATGCCTGCCAGCCCCATGGCCTTGCCCCTGGCAGCTCCAATGAATCTGGCTGGAGTTAAAGGCCTTGGCAGGCCTTTGAGTTCTCAGGCATTTCAAGAGTTGCTTCAATTCCAAGACAAATATGGATCTGCTGAATCCCTGATCAGTTTGCTGGTTCGGGAACGGAGGCTGGCGAAAGCTTGTCAGTTCATTTTCAGCGAGAAGGTTGACAAGCGCCTCTTCGTAGATGTGGTGGCGCATCATTGCCTGGCGCACAATCAATTCCATGAGCTTCAGAAGGTGGGTATGGATCAATACCTATTAATACCATTTTTAGGGGGAACATCCATTTACCAGCTATTTTGATGTTCACCAGGGGTACAAGGTTTTGACACACTGCCAGGTCATTTTGGACTTTGATCCATCCCTGCGAAGGGTGCAGGAGTACCTGAATTCCGTCAAGGACTTCCTGCGTGACAGACGTGCATTGGACTTGCTCTACTCATATGAAGTCTTTACCAAGAACTATGTGAATGCTGGCTTCCTGGCTGTGCAGCTCTTTGTACAATCCTCCACCTGGGATGCCAGAGTAGGACATCTGCAAAATGCTGAAGCACACTTGGGCTTTGCCCACCGAAAGGTCATGAGCAAAAGGAAGGGTGAAAGTAAAGATGGCGGTGCAGATGTGCCCGATGCCAGCGCCACTACCGCTGTAACCCATGAAGCGATCATCTCTGGAGAAGCTGCTGGAGACATCAACGAAGCAGGTGCCACCGACATCAAGCGCAACTTGGAGACGGTCCGCATCCAACGAGCCGTTTGTGAGGCCATGCCTACTGAGATGCCACAGAATGCCACCCTCTTTGGGGACCTGCCAGCACAATGTGAAGTGGCAGAGCTGTTGATGGTGAATGGTCACTTCAAATTGGCACAGAAAGTCATGGATTTCCTGGACCTCCCTGCGGTGGAGCTGTGCATCCGCGCTTCCAACCAGATCGCAACACAGCAGGCGCGCAATGGCGTGGGGGGATCCATCGCTCCAGTGGTGAAGTTCCTTCAGGCCATTCCCAAGTTGCCACCAGTGGAATGGGACAGCCTGGTGTCCAACGTCGTGAACATTTGGATCATCGAAAAGGAGGAGTTGAATGCAGATCGCTCTGCTGCATCCCAGTTGGTGCCTTTCATTCAGGATGAAAGATGTAAGATGGATGCCATGATTCCCGGATTTAAGCCGAAGATCATTATGTTCTATATTAAATTTTCTCCCCAATGGGAAATCCCACGATATAATTATACTGACTCATTTTTAAAGGTGTTTTAATTTTCCCCCATGGGCTCCTATTCAGCACCTCCAAGGATTCTGATTGGAAACCTGCAGGGTGCCTTTCACATTGCGCAGCGCTTGGGTAGCATGCAGGATGTCTTGCACATCAACAGTCGGGCTCAAGCCGTGGGCGACCAAGAGCTTTTGAAGTCCATAGCCACCTTCATGGCCTACAATCCAGTGGGCAAGAAAAGGTAAGCGATTCAAAATGACCCATTGTTGATTAGTTATGATTAGTTATGACATAGATAATTATATACTACATGGTTATGCTATAGGGATAGTGATAACATGTGATAACCCACCTATAGTAGATGCATTTAGCAATTGTTCAATGGCCTGTCATATCCTGCCTCCAAGATCCAGCGGGCAATTAGTCAGAATCAGTCAGAATGACTGGTCAAAGATCTTATCTCCAGCTGCGGCTTGCTGAAGCAACGTCCAAAGTGTGACCGGCGGATGTGAAGCAGCTGAAAACAAAAGAGGAGCTGGGGTCAGCTGGGGCGAAACCGTGGCGAGTTCGGTTTTTCACAGTTGGGCTGTCGGGCTGATCATGCTGATCCGAAGTTCTATCATGGGTCACATTAGTGACGCTATGACGACACTAATTACTGTAGATACCTTCCCTAAAAATCCACCAAGTCAACACCATTAAACACCCGAAACAGCCTACCAGAGACATCAACAAAGCCGGTGGAATGTGATGCCAGCGATGCCAGCACCAGCCTGGAGGTACGGCCCTCCTATGAATCAAGACATCGGCTATGGGCGACTAGAGGCGTCTGATTAGCACAGCTTGCTGATCCACTCCAGCTGAGATTATGATGAGAATATGATGCACCTGCGCAAAGATCATAGTATATCATAGTCACCTATCTGGATGGGATGTTGAATATCGTAGAATTCTAATGATATCGAATGATATCTAATGAGGATGACTGGTTCAAATATATGACTGCTGGGCTTCGGGACAGGCTCGGCCGAAGATTCATCATCGACAGGGTGGACGAAAAGGCCATGAGATGCTACAGGGACCCTTGTGGCAATGTGTGGCATCAACAGGCAACGGTGTTCACAAAGTCTTTGACACCGCCAGATCCACCAGGCACTTTCAGATTTTTTGAGATATTCGTTTGTAGTCAACGACATTCAACCACCATGTATTTAGGATGATTATCTTCAGTTACGAACGTATCTTTATAGGATGGGTTGAAGCGGCCAAGCACATATTAATTGTTGGTGATGGAACACATAAACAAGGGTGGATGCAGAAGATGTATCTGAGCTTGAGACTGGGCGATTGTGGTCTTCATATGTCTTCATGTTCGTTCGGATTTCTGACTTGGTCATGCATGAAGAGGGTCTTGGCTCAAACTTTGCAGTTCAATCTTGCCTGCCCGGCCTTTTTTGCCTTCTCCATCAATTCCGTAATGGAAATTCAAGTGCCGCCAGGCGCCAGCTTGACGAAGGAACAAAGGACTGAGATGGCCAAGGGCTTTGAATTCCTGGGACTAATGGCCGAAGGTGGGCGGGCCCGAAAACGCAAGGGCTTACCATTAGTCGTCCCCAAGGTGGAAGTGCCCAAACTTCTTCGTGGATGCGGAAGAGCCCCAACTGCAGCAGATCTCAAGGAGCTGATGACCAAAGTTCCAAATGAAGGTCTTTTGGTGAAGAAATGTGAAAAACATCTTGTGATTCTTGTGATTCTTGTGGTGCTTTGAACTTTCTCGAGTATGTTCATGTTTTTCATATTTTTCCATCGCTTCGATTCCACCTAGGGCAAGGTGTTGCGTTTTGACCAACTTTTTATACTCAGGTATCCAGCTGGAAGATTTCTTGTCACTCTACGAAACGGCTGCCGAGAAGCCCTTGCTCAACGAATACCAACTTTTTGATGCCCTGAGAACTTTGGACCTGATGAAGACTGATACACTTGAGCCAAAGGGGCTGAAGGACAGGGACAGTTTTTGCAGGGGTTTTGGCGTCAAGACATTCAAAACTTTCAAAACTCTTGCCAAGAGCAGGTGGATATTGCCATAGTCCGCTTGGCGTCTCCTGATGTCTGGTGGAAGGTTTTCATTCCTTTTGCAGGGTGTTTAATATGCTATTCGCCCTTGCCATCATTCCTTACTCGAATTTCCAATTTCCATGTGACTCGGCCGCGGAAGTCTTTGCTCATTTTAGATCTCTCGAGGTCCAAGAATTTCACGATTTAACAAGGCGCCAGCCTTGTGCGTGTTTGGGCACATAATTAACGTATTGATCCGTATTGTATCATATTGATTCATATTGTATGAATCAGTGTATGATAGTCAACTATCATTTGAAATTTGCAACGTGTGAAATCTGGGCACAAGAAATCATCAGCAGATTGGCCAAGACCCCCTGCCCCTAAAACACAAGGGCTTTGCCTTTTTTTGGTGGCAAAGTTGAATTTCCGCAGGAAATTCTGCATGGCTTTGGGGACGCGGTCACCTTCGGGGAAGTGGACAAGATTTTGTCGGGTTTGCCCAGAGATGGCTTGGGCCGAGTGAAGTGCAAGGACATCGCCCGGAAGCTGATGAAAGGACCTTCAGACATTCCGCACCTGTGAGCGGCTGAACATGGCTGAACATGTCCGGCTTTTCCGGCTTGGAATGCTTGGAAGCAATGGTAGATATAGGACTCCTAGTAGATGAATTGAGGGACATCCTCATTCAATTGCATTTGCCATTCGTTTGCCAACATTTGCTTGTGGAAACCTAGGTCAGAACACCGTGGATAGTGGTTTGTTGATATTGTTTGGGTTTGCTTGATGTATGCAGTCTTTTTTTTCCAAATAATCTGGTGAGTGTGCAGATGCTACTGTAGGCCCAGGTGCTGACTTGAACCATACCAAGCAGCAAATAGTTCGGTGCAAATCGCAAACGCGATGTATTTCTTCGCCTCGAGTCTCACTGATCTGATGTGTCAGGCCAACACGGCCCTCACATCACAAAGAACAGTCATGGGAAATCGATGTTGCCAGATCACTAGAATGCATTGGACTACCATATGTTTATGAACACAGTTTTTTTTGCTGTTTTTTGGGCCAAAATGGGCCAAACAACACCAGGCTCTCCCTGCGGAGAATGTTTCTGCATGTTTCTGCCAAGACAAGTGACTTCGAACGATGCTGAACTCTCGGGTGCTGTCCGACGTGAATTATGCTTGCTTCGGTACCGGACATGTCAGGAATGAGGAAGGAACCCAAGGATTCAGCGGAAGAAAGGCCAGCATTGACCTGCCAGTGATTACAACCAGGAGATATTGATATGCTGTATATATACATCAATATACAGTAACCAGTTCAAATGGAGCCTGCAGATATGCAATATACATCAATATACAGTAACCAGTTCAAATGGAGCCTACAATCCTGCCAGCTTTGCAACGTTGCTGTGCATTTCTGGCTTGATTTCGGTCTCTGCAGATTTTTTTGTTCAGGGATCATAGCAACACACCAAAGCGGGCAAAGAAAAGGTCACTTGGCTTCATCATACAGGAGTATATGCATTATTAATCATTATTAGACATTTGTTTCACAAAGTCACCAACTTTGGTTCTGTTTGCCGATGCACTCCAGATTTCATTGCCACTCCCAGCTGTTTTGGAATTGTGAACTAAGGCGACGGAAGAATCGCCGGCCGTCTCACGGGCAAAATTGGAAGAAATCGATTCATTTCATCATTGGTATCTGCCTGGGTCAGGTTGGAACAGGTGTACTGTGTCTCCAGCAGGGCAAGGTGTTTGGACTTGTTTGGACTTGTTTGGACTCGGACTTGCCCTCTGTGTAAATCTTCATGGCAGGAAAAGCCAGGGCCTTGGCAGCCTTGTTTCCCGGATGGCATGACCCTCCGGCACTCCAACCTGACAATGAGAAAACCAATCGTTGACGGGAACATGGAATAGAATAAGGATGAATAAGGAATGTCAGTAAACATCATGGAACAAATCATCCGTAAAAAGTAGATGTTCCCTTTCCAGGTTAGATTTTGTAGAGGGGCACCTGGGTAAACCATCCAGGATCTGCTGGTGCCTGACTCCAGGCCCAGGAGAACCACCTCCAAAGTGGGGCGACACCTGGGAGGAGCTTTGCTGCTTTGCTGGGACCATTATGTAGATCTGAAGCGGAAAGGAGTTCGGTTTGAAACGCGGGATCATACGAAGCAACCTCCATCTCCATCTCCATCATCATTATCATCATCATCATCATCATCATCAGTCTGTGTGCAACAGGTTCTCTGTGTAAAGGGTTCTCTGTGTAAAAGGGCTTTGTAAAAGCGTCTGCGTGCAAAAGCTTCTGTGTGAAAAGGCTGCTCAATGTAAAGGCTTCTGGCTTGTCTGTGTACAAGTTTCTGTGTGTAAAGGTATTTGTGTGCAAAAGCTGCTCTGTGTAAAGGCTTGTTTGTTTGGAAGCTTTTGCGTGTAAAACCTTTGTGTGTAAATGATTGCAAAGGTTTCTGTGGTGCCAGCCCTGGAGCAAACCTCGCGTGGAATGAAATAAAATAGGATAGCCCCAACCTCCTTTGTCTCCCCCTGAGGTTAAACCCTAAAAGGTTGTAATGTTAGTTGGAGTCCTTGTGCATCCTGTGCCCTCTGTCCCCCCTTAACCCCTTACCTTTGTCCCCTATCCAGGTTAAACCCTACAAGGTTGTAATGTTAGTTGGAATCCCTGTGCATGTTGTCCCCCTTGTCTCCCCCCAACCCCTACCCGTATTCCCCCCTGTCCCCCTCAACCCCAACCTCTGTCCCCTGCTCCCCAAGTTAAAACTAGTGATCTGTGTTGAGAAATGATCCTTATCGGTACTGTCCCTGTTGTGTTGCGAAATGATCCGGGTACTCATTTGAAGCCACAGGAGCCTCGTTCGTCCAATGGTTTGAAGCTGATTCACGAGATGGCACCAAAGGCCGTGGGAAATCACTGCAGCGACAAACATGTAATAGCAACAGGTCATGAAATGTCATAATTATACTTATACCTTATACCTGTAAATGGGTGTGCCACAGTTGGGAGCCCATGGCCAACTTGGGAAGCAACTAATCTTGCATCTAAAATCATCTGAATGTGGTCATGCATTGGTTTGCCAGGGCTTGAAGTGGAAAGTGGTCTTGAGTGACGAGTCGCGTCGCAGCTACGCGTCTTTCATGCCATCTCCAGTACAGAAGCTCAGCGGATTTCAACTGGGCATTTGCTTTAGATGGCTTTAGAGTACAGTCACAATCGAGGTGCGAAGCAGATTTACGATGATTTACTTCTGAGTGATTCATGAGTTCAAGGGAGAAAACTGCAAATTGCAATCCAGGCAAATCATGGCAAAACGGCAACTGCTCAGGTTCCAAGTGCTCGTTTGGGCGACTTTTTCAAGACCATCTATGCCGGGAGCACAAAGTGGCAAGGGCCAGGGAAGAGAGAGCAAAGCAAAGTAGTGAAGATTTATTGAAGATTGGATTGATTGGATCACGCTTTGCAAAATCATATTTTTCATTGCCTTGATGCAGGGCAAGACGGCGTGGGAACAACCTGAAGGTCCGCAGGGACTGTTGCCTCGTAAGACAGTTTGGATGGCGCGAGCCTTACTCCACAACACCAATGGAAGGAACTTGGGCCTTGAGGACAGCAGCATGATATCAGAAATATTACTATATGATTACATATGATTACTATGATATTTGGAATGTGCCGGGCTGTGCCGTTTCGCATCTGCTTGTTTCTCCACGCGCTTCGTCATTTGAAAGTGTGAGCAATGAAATCTCTATAGACTCTATTGAGACATATTGGGACCACACTGGCCTTCTTAGCACTGCGTTCCTTGTGGCGGCCACTGCTTCATGCCATATTAGTCACACGAAAAGACGTATCAAATCGATTCAAATCGTACAAGCTACTACGATTCTTGCAGTTGCTGCAGTTGACGTGATCTTGGTGTGGATAAGTTCCAAGGTGAAAAGTGGCTGCCAATGCCCTTACAGATATGGTGGTACCTTGGTTCCAAGCTTGACAAAACAAGATCGTGGAACCAAACTTGAGCCCTGGCCGGATTTGATCACTGCGACTGAGTGCCTACAACCCTTTACTGGGATGCCAAGTCAACAAGGGAACTAAGCAGGAGTGACACTGCGCAGCTGCTAGGTTGCTCAATGTTAATCTCATATCCAGGGCTCCAAAAAACATCATAAAACATCAGAAATACGATCCAGTACAGCATCATACAGCATCCATAATGGATACATCCGATACATCCGATATCAGCCCTGGATTTTTTTTTCTCGGAAATGACCATGAAAACTGGCCGAGGTGTTACTATCAAACCACAGGCGGGCCTGGGGCCGCAGGGGGAGATCTTGGATTTCACTGATCTTCAGCGTGGGCATCTTTCGGTTGAGTGAATTCGTAATGATATGTACTTGCACGTACTGTGTTTCTATATGCTGGAATGAATTATAGTAATTAATTATATAGTTATACCATGTTATACCATGTTATACCAAGTTATACCACGTTATACCGATATATATATGTCAAGAGAGAGATATAAATATAATATGCAAAAACGCTCTAAATTTGACCTACCCATAGTTTGAAAGGATGTCGCGTCCTTTCTCTGTCATGAAGATCAATACTTGTGATTGATGATGGCCATCTGGAACACTGCTATCGACCCAGGAATTTCCTGACTGGATGACTGAGCTCCTTCGTATGCTGGACTTGTCTTATTGGGGGTGTGTCGCAGAGGAATCAACGGCGGTGTCAGCAGATATCAGCCCTTCCGAATTGACGGAATATGTCCAGTTGTGTAAATGACTGCAAGCTTGGTGGAAAAGCTGGTGACTCACCTCCCTCTCCACTTTGCCCTCTGAAATCTTAAGCCTTAAGCAGAAGCTGGCTGCATCTACTTTTCAGGGCTGCCATCCTTTTGATCAACCAATGGTCAACTGGTGATTTGGGGTGGGTTTTAAACTCGAAGAGGGATTATTCGCATACTGTACTATTACTATTGGGACCAGGAATCCAAACCACCCACCCAAACCATCAAACCATCGCTCCAACATCGCCAGGAACTTACATGCCCTACTATGGCAAGAGCGAGGAGGAATGGTTCGCGCCTCAGCCATATCAGTGAGGAGGAATGGCCCGGAACGCCTGGTGGTGCTTGTAACTCAGTTGTAACATCACTGGGAAGGGCCATGCATTTTGGCTTCCTGGCTTGATCTTGAGGTCTTCCCATCTATATGAACATTTGTTTCTTCATGAACACGTCTAGGCAATTCTAGGCATATTACATCATATTACCAACTAGCCTAAGACGGTTGAAGCCCTTGAGGACTGGCGAGGTCCATTGATGCTCAGCTGAGGCCAGATAGCTGCAATGTGAATCTTTATGAGGATGGATCGCATGCGGTGGGCTGGCACACTGATGATGAGGCTGGCTGAGGGCAATGATCGCATGCCACTACATGCCATAGCTGCCTGAGATGCAATGAACATGTGTAAATGGATAATTATGGTCACCCACGGTCTATAGAGTAATAGAGTCTATGGAATTTTGAATTGGGTGTCCAAAACCTAAATTGGGTTATTCATGGCCATTCCCAAGTTTGAGACAGACCCAAGTGTCTTGCATTTGATGCGGTTTGCAGCTTTTGCCATGGCATTTTCAGCTTGTTGGGAGGCTCTATTTCAAAGTCTCCATCAAGATGTTGCCATAGTTTCGCTGCCTCTTGGCTTCATCATGCGAACCGAGCATGGCGTTCATACCTTTGCATCCTTTGCCAATAAGTTGTTCAATCAACTGCAAAAAATGCGAAAGGCTGAATGATTTAGGTTGAACGCAAGATGGCACGCATGTAATGATCAGTACATGCTGGAGATCTTTGAGTCTTTGAGTCTTTGAGTAGTGACTAGTGACTGATTTGCACTGATGTAGTGCCACGACTTCTGGCAGGTCTTTAGGGCAGCCAAGAAAATTTGACTTAAGGAAGAACTGGCCGGAGGACTGCTTTCGTTTTTCGTTGCAGCACTGCTTTCGTTGCAGATGATGGATGTTGCTGGAGCCAACCCCAGTCGATCAATTGGGCGTGTCTCAACATTTTCGGACTAGATTCCACAGTTTATCATTTCTTTCCCATACTTTCCCCACATTTCCGGATACACAATTGTATCAAATTATGTTGGGATAATGATATTGGGGTCTATAATCAGCCCCCCCCCCAAAAAAAACGCCCCTTGGTCCAGCTGCAGATTTCTCCAGGAAGGTGAGAGGCTTCAAGAAAGGCTGCATTTGGGAAACGGTGCCTGGGCTGAGTCTCTCCTTGAAACAGGCATGGAAGGCATGGGGTCAGTCTTGGCATAGCATCAGTAAGGAGCCTCTTAGCCAGGCTTGCGTCTTTATCGCTTGCCTAGGCTACTGGCATATAGCATCATAAAGCAACATCATGGAGTGGGTCAATGTGAGTCATTTAGTAATTTAGATATATTTATATAATATTATATATAATTTTATATATAATTGATTATTTATATATATATATAGATCAAAATTGTCTCAGCAGGTCATGATGGTCATGCAAAATGATTTTCAGTCAGTGCGGTGTTGCCATCCAAGGTGCGTTGGCGACAATGGAGGCAAGGGATGGCAAGGGATCTAGTCAGCCCCAAAAGAATAAACCATAGCCCATAGCTATCATAGCCATGAATAGCAAATAGGACTGGTTGGTGTTTAGGTGGTTTGATTTTTTTCAAAATAAGTATAATAAGTTATTACATATTTCATATTTGTTTCATTTTGTTTCTACTTGGACAATAATCCGCAATTGAGCAATTTGGGCTCTGTGTTGAAACCACCAACCACACATTAGTCGATAACTTGCGTTCATTTTCTTGCCCCTCGCCACAGCTTCAGAGCCTAGAGTAGCTGGGAGAGAATACTGATGTGGACACTCTGACAATTTCTTAACAAAATACTCAACATGCAAATTGAGAACTACAATGTCATGGGCCGTGCAGATGCAGAGCCGCTTCTTTTAATATGTTTAATCATGTAATTCTTGCAGGCGCTACTTCATGATTTTTCGAGCGCTACTTCCCAGTGCATCCTCAGGGAATGCTGCAGAAGCACTACATGCATCGAATTGCCAGAGACGATGAAAGTCTTGGCTGCCTGGCCCAATGGTGTTTCACATGTTTCACATGCCAGTGACTTCATGGCCTCTTTGAATGGTACATGGATGTACTATATTGTACTATGATGTACTGCTGCTGGGAGTACGCTTTTTTTCCCTTCAAACCAAGGTCCTCGTATCAATCTCACCTGGCGATGGATCAAGAAGCATGCAGACGTGTGCCCAAAATCGAAGGGCTGAATGGCCTGAGAGCGAACAGCGGCCAATTCGCTGGTGTCCAGCCCGTTGGGCTCCCAGCAACCAGCTGGCGTGCTTTAGACAGCGGACCCCACTCACAAGAATCAGGCAAGATACTTGTCACATCCATATCATCCATCCCAAGAGTGGTGCTTTCGCCGCGATTAGCTTCTAGAAGTTCAATTGTGAGCCCCCTCCTGCTGCTGCTTATTGCACGACTGGGGGGCTCAAGTAGAAGGAGCTGCAAGCCTTGCAGCGGCATCACCACACCCAAATTGCCACGTGGTGGTCCGTAGTGCAGTGAAACGAGTAGTGAAACGAGTTTTGAAATCCAGCTCGGATGTAGCGGGTGCGGGTAATATATTCAGCGGGGTGTCGTAATGTGTCGCATGTTCCAAGAGGGCGCCTCAAACCCAGATGCGTGAAACACGTCTCCAAGAATTGGATGAGAAAAGGAAGACCCCTAAGGACCCCTAATGATATACGTACTGTACATTTTATATCATTTTATATACATATAGCCACATAGCAAAACAATGCGAAACACCTGGTCCAAAATGTCTGTTGAATGAATGCCAAGTCGTGGAAGGTGGTGTTGCAATGTGTTGCACAGCCACACTGCAATAGTCTGCAATAGGGCCATCCTGTATGGCATAGTAACTATTTCCCCAGCAGCGTAATCCTTGCTGCTGAGAATTTCTTGATAGTGCAACATAGTGCAACGCTGAAAAGACTCACGGGGCAGGGCCTATATCCAGACTGACTGACAGAGCCATTTTGTGGCAATCAGTGGCCCATAGGTGTGCATTGCAAATATCATGAATCGCAGTGTGGTGCAGTATACTCAATGTATACTCATACATATCTCATACAATCTCATAACCCTCCTCATACATTCTCATACCTATGGCCTATGGCGTTGATTTTCATGGCTTCGAACAAGCATCTTGGTACCTGTGTTTCATCGTACTGGATACACCTCGTACTGGTACGTTCACCGGTCAGCTGCATTGAGGCTGAAGGATCAAGCTGTCCTTGGATTAGTAAACATCTGGGCTGTTGATCATCCGGGGGTAACGAAAATTGAGGGAATCCTCTAAGATCCTCTAAGTAATCAAAGCAGAGGTCATCGTAAGGGCTGACAAAATCGATGATATCGATGGGTAGCTGGTTGTTGCGTGTGGACTCGACCTTGTGACAATTGTGGCTCTGGCCATTGGCTCATTGGCTGTGGACTCGACCTCAGCTGTAGCCGCAAAAAAGCCCTCTCAATGTGGCTTGCGCCGCCAGACTATGGCAGAAGATGATGGCAATCCGCTTGTGGCTGCTTGCCGGCCACTGGTAATGTACTGCAAGTTTCGGAGGTTATTTTTGAATGGCTCTGTTGCCACAGAGTTTCAAAATGTTTCAAATCAGAGGCTCCCAAACTCTTTCCCCATGCAATCCATGTGTTAGTGTTCAACTTAAACCCTGTGAACGCCGCCCACATGCGAGGTCAAGGAGAACAAGGACCATCAGGTTTTAGACACTTTGGATGCAGAGGTGGGACCAGTAGGACCCATCCCCACTGATGCCATCAACAGGGATTGGTAAATGTCCCATTTTGGGTATATTGGACATCACCTTATAGTAGCCATTATAGACCATATACCTAATGGTTGGGTGATGTTCAATGGGGACATTTAATGACCCATGATCAA
>Ga0126342_10011855_pt1 | contig 15569 bp, 14 predicted proteins | sample Cyp1metagenome_FD_92528 | JGI IMG/M metagenome (GOLD analysis project Ga0126342, IMG submission 92528) | Coral microbial communities from Lord Howe Island, Old Settlement Bay, Australia - Cyphastrea 1 metagenome | ecosystem: Host-associated > Invertebrates > Cnidaria > Coral ...
AGCACATAAAAGGATGAAGTAAGAACATTCATGAAATGGCATCCAGAAGTGCCACATGTCCTGAAGCACATCAGAAATGCCTGATTGCAAAACAGCCCGCGTCTTTACGGGCGGCGTTACCTTGTTTTTTCTTCACATTTTGAGTCTTTCCCTTCATTGGGTCTATTATTGTTATTGACTTAGTAAATCCAATATATTCACATTGTATTGTCCCATGGGTCCTCAGGGAACAGGCAAAACTAACTCAGCCATCCGACTCAATCACTATTTTTGACCCTTCACTTCCCAGTTTGGCTGGTTAAATTCCTATTTCCATTGCTTAAATCCCAATCATCTCCTAACTATCAAACCACCATTTTTGAAGGGCATCACTACTTATAACATCCCAAACCCTTAGTAAATGGCTAAAGCCAACTCAACCCCCAAAGCCGCGCAGGGGGGATACGGGGGACACGGGGGACGCAAGTGAGGAGCGCTATGGTCACAAGCACATCGTGCAGGCCATTGATGCGGCCGACCGGCCGATGCCGCGTTGAGCTTCGCTGCCCAGGTCTTGCAGTGATCCCATGGCAAACTTCTCCATGAAACTTCAGTCTTTGGGAAAAGCACATGGATATTTTGAGAAGTCCGTTGAAAATTAACATCGAATCATTTTGAGTATCATTACTCAAAGCGTCAAAACGTTTTTTTTTTTTGTGTTGCTGGACACTGCTCACATCTTCCACCGGGCGCAGAGAGCAAGTTGCGGTGCAAAAAGGCGCTGGCAAATCCTCGAGTAGTTCGATGCTTTAATCTTTTGCCATGACTTGGAGTAGCTGCTTACCACTTAGATCACTTAGATCTTTATTGGGCAAGATATGGCAAGATTAGTGATGTGAGATGTCCTTTCCCAGTTGATTTTTGGTCGGTACCCCATGGCACGGTGGTTAACCCTGGTGATCCCTGGGAAACGTTAGCTACGCAGCTACGCCCTGGTGATCCCAATACATTCCAGGTAAGGATGACCCAAGGACTTCAGAAACACTAAGGGGGCTACAACATTTACGGAGTTTAACAATGATACCTCTCACTTTAGGCAAGTCGAATTATTTTTTAAGTTAAGAAGCAATTAAGTATCCTAGTATACGCCACTTGGAGGATCATCGCACGTAGTATGTGGTCAATAAGCCTGGTTCTTAGGTCCCCATTTCGTGGGGAAACCCATCTATAGATTTATTCATATACATACACTCACAAGTATTGTTACGGCCTTATGCCATCGTTTGCCCGGAGCAGTGATCTCATTGTTTGCATCTTTGCTAAACGCTGGTGAGATGATGTGAGATGTATTTTCAACGGTTCAACGGAGTTCAACGCTGGTTGGATCTTTCCGAATCGTTGCGGATCCCATGAAATCTGCCCGACCATAGGATGATCCCCTGGGCGTAGCGTCAGGCACGGCGTCCGAGAAGCCATCCAGGCACAGTTCACCATTTTTCTGGGGAATCACAGGAGTTTTTTTGGTCATCTGAAGCCATTTTTGAAGTAAACTGTAAACGATCTGATGATTCTGATGCTCCTAATATGCAAGACTTCCTCCTTTTTACGTATGGACTTCCTTGATAAATGAGCCGAGATGTTTTCTTTGGGGCAGTTGATTGCTGTCTGGTTGGCATCTGGTTCTCAAAGATGGCTAGATTGCCTCCCTTGCCTGTGCCAGCTGGTTTGTGGCTCCCACCGCATTGAGCGTTGTTAATTTGCAGAGGAAAGACGTGATGATTCTTGTTCATCCTTATTCATCTTGAATGATATTAGATATCTTTGAATATCTATGGATATCTATGGATAGGATGAGAATCCTAAGCTAAAATCTTACCGACCAAACGGTGGCTGCTCAAGCTCCACCAGGTCGGTTCGCCGCAGCGATGAGGAGGACCCGGATGCATCCGCTTTTGATGTCGCCTGGCGGCCGGTTTTCAGCGGGGCCTCTGGGCGACGGGTCAAATGGGGATGTTCATGGGGATAGAAGGTCGGATATATGAGATATGATCAACACTATGACATTTCATGCAGTATGTGATATATGTATAATATATATATAATTATATATATATAATTATATATATATATATGTGGTATATATATATATATATACACATCTAATATATACATCTAATCTAATATATATATATATATTTAATTATATATGATACATGGCATATATGGTGATATTCATTGGATGAACACATCTCCAAGGCCGAAGGCGCCGAAGGCGAGGCCGGCGAGGCCCTTGACGCTGCCGACGGCGCCGAGGGCATGGAAGGGGAAGGCGCCGCGGAAGGCGCTGGCGACGAAGAGGTGGGGATTTTAGGGATCTCATTTTGGGATCTCCCAAAAATCTCCAAAAAATCCACGATTTTGGCATTTTTGGGTGTGTTTTCGGAGATTTTTGTGGAGTTTGGACATTTTCGCTTTCGTTTTTAGGTAAAGTTTGGTGAGGTTTTAATGGTTTGGAGGTCTTGAGTTTTTTTTGGCAGAAAACAGGTGTTGCGAGGTGGATATGGGATTTAAGGCGGCTTACGGCTGTTCATATTAAAGGAGCAGCAAGTCAGGAGCTGGGGGTGTCTTTAACACTGAAAAACACGTTGTTTGTTTTTTTTCCCCGACATGATAAAAAGTCGATGATGCGGGCTATTCTTTCACAGCTATCATCATTAAATTGGCTGTCAGACAATTACGTCCACGTCCCTCCTCCTCCCCATCACCAGCATCACGACCGGCATCATCACCAGCACCATCACCAGCACCATCACCAGCACAATCTTGTCATGACAATAATGATATTCATCATGATCAACACCATCGCCATTACCATCACAATCACCACGGCACCGCTATTATTCTTTGCTGATTCCTTTTTTGTAGCAGATCTCTTGAGACCACGGTCCGATATTGCACCACCCCCAGCACCGGCGACCAGGAAAAGGAGAAGGCCGGGGAGAAGCTGGGTGGGTTGATATCTGAACATGCCACACCTTTGATGACCGGCTTATTATTGGGTTGACTCTTGATGTTTCTCTTTTGACATATTGAACAACTAATTATATAAATTCGCAATTACACATACTGTAGGTATCTGTAGGTCATGGTTGCCTTCTGTTAATTAACTGTTAATTATTTTGCATTTTTTTTTCACAGAAATCAGCCCATCCCCATTTTCGTCAGAAACGGCCCCTGGAGGTGGACGCATGACCGACTGCCATGCCCTGGGCTGAGCTATGCCAATATAAACCATGTGATATTGGAATACATGGGCATCAATGGGATATTCATTAAATTTCTTTAATATATATATATATATCAATATATTATTAATGTATTACTGTACTAAAATATTATTTTCATATGAAGGGATGTCAATTATATTCAATGATCGTGTTACATACATACCATTGATATCCCCATTGAATTTGGTGCCATGGAAGGCCGAACCCCAACGGAGATCCCCAAGAATCCCGCAGCCGAGGCGGTAGCTGGCGGACCTCGAAAATTTTAAAGCCGGCCGAAGCGGGACGCGAAAAAATCGCACTTTGGATGGTAACGGATGATACACAGCAATGCTAAAGATTTACAAAGTAGTACAAAGTCTAGTTTTTGGGAGATTCTTAGCCGTAGCAAATCATGTTTGATCAACATTCATGTGTGGTTGGGCCCGGGCCGAAAACAAGGCACCACACTTTTCTATCCAAAAGGCTGTGCCAAACTCGAGATTTTGCGGGATGGATCCCGATGAACATTGCACAGTGAGGTATCCCCCGTTCTCGGACATTCGGATATTGCTATAGTTCTCTCCCCCCATCATGGGGTTTCGTAAAATTCATAGTTTTTTTTAATGGAACAGTTCCAAAATTCATGTTTTTTGGCTATCAACTTAGTAGACGTCATAGCATTTGCTGAAGATGTTTCTTCTTATTTTCCCCATGGGTTAGTTCGCTATTTGCGGGAATTTGTTTCAGCAGTTTTTTTTAGCAAATCCAATGGAATCTTCGTATGTAGAAATGCATTTCATATTTCAACAACAAAAGGTAGACAAATCCTGCATGGGACAACCTTCGAGAACTGACTTCTCCTTTTGCCACCTTTTTGGTTCCCAGCCGGCCGTGGCGGAACATCCGCCGCGTTTCGGTTCGCGCGACCGCGGGGCAACGTGGCCTTTACCCGGATGGGCGTTCCCGACGCCGAGTCCTACGGTGGTGCCAGGCAGATCTCCAGAATTTATTAGCCCAATTGATGACATGTTTGATAGGGAAAAACATGATGGGAGTTTATGGGACTTAACTATCCAGTGGTGAACTTGTCCAAAGATGGTACCAGAAAAAAACAGGTGGTATCCCCAAGACAAAGCTGCCGGCAACAAAAGATAGCTACACTCCAACATATCCAACTCAGGCTTCATGATCTGATTACTGTAGGATATAGACTAGGACCAGTTGTAGACATTGTAGACCATATTTCCCTTTAAATTCCAGTTGTGTTTTCCGTGGCGATGATGTTCGACTCAGGCTATTCTCTGGAGATGAGCCGCCCCGCATAAATTTTAGTATACACCATCCAATTCTGCATGGTTTCTTGGTTTCAACCCCCAAATATATCTGGTTCACATGCAGAAACAATTGGACAACTGTGACATGATTACATGATCTTAGAGAAAGTGAGTTTATGATCAGCTTGCAGGGGCAGCAGCCCAGGATTTTGCCAAACCCAGGTTACTCTACAAATATTGGTGGGTACCAATTTTGAGGACGATATACATGGTTTATTGATTTATAACATTTTTATCAATTTTTATCATCAGAAGCAAGGTTGCTAAACTACCAATATGTTAATTAATTCTACATAATCTGGAATCGTATTTTAGGGGTTTCCATAATGGAGGATCCCCCAAATGGGATGGTCAACCAAGCACCCCAATGAACCACAACTGGGTTCATCTGAAAATGCCGCGCCTGGCAGGTGATTCTCTGGGAATTCCATGGCAAAGCTGGTGCGGGGATGGCACTGGGAAGGATGATTTTTGGGATTCAACCAACAAAAATGGTGGTATCATGTGGATATAGTGGGGACATCATGGAATAATGGGATATCCAGCCAGCCATGATTGAATATCGGGAGTATTTATACTAGTATGTCCCCATTACATCCCCATTCTCCCTCCATTTTTTGTTGGTTAAATCACCGTTTTTGTTTACCCAGTTCACCCACTATCCAATTTTTCTGTGGCCAAAAGCCACTTGAATTTAGAAACCAAAGATAGTGGGCATGGCAGAAACGATACTATACCACACCTGTTGAGCCTATGGAGCCAGGTGGGGCTCCTGCTGGTCCTGCTAATCCAGGGCACCCTAGGGCAACCGTACCTCAGGCAATTGTCAGGCCGCGGCCATAGTGCTGGGGACATTGGTCTGGGTTTAGCGGGAAGGATTTTATGTGAAAATGATGGGATTGTTTGAGAAGAACAAAGACATTTGGGAGACCATCCAATTTTTGAACAGATACAGATACAGATTTGTGGGTCAGCTTCAGCTGCATTCACTTTCATGATCTTTCATGCAATTTCTTTGGTTCGAGAACGAACTCTCGACGCTTCAATTCTCGAAGTCAAATCAATTTACAGGAAATCTGCCTAACATTTGGTTGGTAAGTAGCCATTTGAGACTTTTTTCATCATTTTTCTCTGAAAAAAATGACAAATTCGAAACTCCCCCAGACATTTTCATCATATCCCACCGCCCAACGTCAGGTGACAGCAACGACACCAACGACAGCAACACCACCGTGACCGCGACCTATACCGTGACGGTCACCAGCACCTCCACGTTGCTGACGACCACGGCCGACGTGGCGCCAGTAAGGGTGACTTGACGGAGATATCACCGATTCATCTCATTCCACCGATTCGTGGGACTTACTAGTACATAATATATATATATATATATGTGTATGTATATGTATGTATATGTATGTATATATTATATGTATATTACTATTATTACTATTGTTATTATGTTTGTTATTATTATTATCATCATCATTATTGATTGTTAATTATGATTTGTTAATTATTGATTATTCATTGTTAATTATTAATCATTAATTATTAATTATTATTACAGTAATAGTAATGATACACATAAAATGCTATAATATAATATAATACAATACAATATAATAAAACATAATATAATTATAACATAATTATAATATAATACAACTATAATATAATACAACTATAATATAATATAATATAATATAATAAATAAAATAACTATACTATAATATAATATAATATACTACAATATATGATATCATATAAGATAATATAATACAATATATGATACAATATAATATAATATAATACAATAGATGATATGGTATGATATAATATGATATAATATGATATAATATAATATAATATATTATATTATATTGTATTATATTATATCATTATATCTAGTAGACGGCATGCTAAGACAATTATGGTATGGGGGATACGCCCACGAGTGCATCGTTTTTTATACATGCCATGACGCCGAGGCGAACGGCTCCCCTCTGATCGTGATCCTGATCATTCTCATTTGTGTGCTGGTCTTCGGCCTCTGCGGCGGAGGCTGCGTCTGGAATGGTCCGCGGAGAGTTGAAATGAGTTGAACTAGCAGTAACTAGCAGCTAGCATTTCTGGCCAGCCTCAAACTTGATGGTGAAGAGTGAACATGCACTAAATGCCCACCACCTAGTACCAGACCTGCAGGTGAAGATTTGAGCTTCCCACACAGAACTGAGTGGATATTCTGATTTCTTCTCAACCTCATGAAAATGGAAAAGCTATGTTCTTCACATTTCTCTGTTTCTATCTCCACCAGGTATTGGATATTATATGATATTATTGGATGGTCAAAAATTTGAATTTCAGTTCTCACCAGGCCTCTTGGCGCTTGCGCGCCTCAAACCTCGCTCTTTTCCGATCGAGGTCTGTATGGCTTTTTGTTGTGGCGGCAGAGCTCCGCTCAGACCAACGTCAAATTGGTGAAGCAGGTGCCATCGGAGATCATCTCATGGACGGTGGTGATGAATTACCCTCTGGTTATGTCAACAGTTAGCTATTAAAAATGGCCATTGATGGTGAGTTTTCCCATTAAAAATTGTGATTTTCCCATCAGTTATGTTAAATTACCAGAGGGTAGATGAATTAGTTGTAGTGATAGAATTGTATTGCAATAGTCCTACATTTGATGGTACACTTAGTGAATTTGACAGTGTTTCAATCAGCTCATGATAGTTGTAGTATGGTAGTGATTTACCAATACAAGGGTGCAAACAGAACGACTCCCATAGGACAAGTCAGCATAAACACGAGGATTTTGTGGCGGTTTTCAAGCAGTCTGGCTTCAAATATTTTTTCTCACCCAAATATAGGCCCAACGATAACCATGAAATGTCAGGAAACCTGTATCCATCCAACTTTCTCCAAGTTTTCGCCTCAATTTCAGCCATGAAAATCACCTTTTAGGACGCAATTCACTGCCCTTTCGTACACTCTGGCAGGGAAACACAATTCACCAGTAATGTCGATGATTTTCCTGTCAAGAAATAGGGCTTCTTACTGGCTTCTTGTGGTTTTCGAATTACCAGCCTGGATTACAATGGGGTAAATCCCGTTTTTTGCTGAGATTTTGTTCAATGCCAAAATATCAGATGGGCCTTTTCTTTTGGAGCTCCCAAATCGTCGGTGAAATCTCAAGTTGTCCCATTATTTTTAAAGATTGGGATATGATTGGGACAACTTGGGATATCGGTGGGGATCTTGAAAAAAATAGGGGTTTGAAGTGATCCCGCCCGTGCAGCATTTTTTGTCGATGCTTATAGGATGGCCTTTTCCAATGGTTGAAGGATCCCAATGACTTTTAATCATTTGACAATATCAACCATAATCATATTCCAATACGATATACATTATATCCCAATATTCCAATCATATCCCCTCTGGTAAACTGACATAACTATGGACAATCCCCATTTTTATCCATTTTTCACGGGGATTCAGACATCACCCAATTTCTATGGCCATTTTCTATGGCGCTTTTTGTATGTTTCCCAGAGGGTATCCCATGGTGAATGCTGACCCATCGGTGACCCATCGGTGAATCCCAGGTGGATACGGAGGCGGCCGACTTCGAGGCCAACTTAACGAGTCTCCAGCAGCACATGCAGCGGCTGAATCTCTGCAGGGACACCGAGGGACACCGAGGGACACCTGGGGCGCCCTGCGAAGTGGGGGAACGTCGGGGTTGAAGCACCAAGAGTGGGGTTTTCATGGGATTTGAGGCGTAAAACTCGATTTGAATGAGAAGACTTAGCTCAGAGCTTGGGGTTGAGCTCATAAAAAGTGGGGGATTTTGACTGAAACTGAAACATCTGGAGAGGCTTGAGATTTAACTGATAAACATGGGGCTTTCGCAGTATCAAGACGTCAATCGCTTGGTGGCAAAGAAGTTTCTGCAATGGAGGAATAGGAACCTAACCAGCAACAAAATGGGTTTCTTATGGTTTCTTGCATTTGGCCATTAGATGTTATATCATGTGATATCATGTGATATCGCCCAAAATGATGGTCCAATAGTGGGGGGTAAAACAATGGCTGTTGGATGGCGAAAACCTGGCTGCGGGATGGATAGGAACATTGGGAGCACGGTTAAGCTTGGTGAATGGTCCGAGAACGTGGGGTCTGCCTTTTCTCCATTCATGGGGGAGTTAATCATTTTTCATAGTTGTGTTTAAGTACCAAAAGGATCCAACAGGTGCTGTTTTGGATGTTGAGCATGCTTAGGCTTGGAAAAAGAGAAGGAGAAGAAGGAATTGGTGAGCAAGGAGATCTGCACTGAGTTTCAAGGATTTGGCTGTTTGATCATGTTTGATCCACCTGACCGAACTTGACATTCTGAGCTTTGTTGACTGCATATCATCGTACCGGGAGCTGGGAATTTTCCATATGGATCCATATGGATCATACATGAATCATGATTATCTCGTCACAAACTTTGACAGATTCGGGGTGGCCTTGAGGTTTGACCGAAACTTCTCAACAACCTCCCAGAACTGGATAGCCCGCATGGGGGGTCTGAAAATGTGGGTTTGACCCCAATTTATGACAATGTCAATCGCAAAAAATGATTAGCCATTGCTGCATTTTCGGGTATCCAATTTGTGGACAAATCAACATCCCAAAATGTCATCTTGGTTTGTTTTCTTATGATTCTTGAGATGTGGGTAAAAGGGTATGGCCGAAGCGACCCACCCCGCTACAGGAGCATACGGCTTTGCAGACCAAGTGGAAAAACGTTGAGGCAGGGACTGACTGAATCATTCGAACCTACGGGTTTTTTTCTTAAAATGGTGGATCTCCAAAACTATGGGTTTCACATGGTTTCACTACTAAAATGGTGTAATTTTGGATGAGCTGACTCTCCACTCAAATTGATCATCCCTGTGATTTTCATGGCTGGGTCCACTCCTTGGCTCCATCCCAGGTGCAGAGTAGAGAGTTCCTGGATCTGCAATACACTCCTTGTTTGCGCGAGCGGCAAGAGCATCAGCGTGGCAAGGACAGGGGCATTGTCCTTGGAAAAAACCCGGAGCAATAAGCGGACAGTTTATCTAATATGAGGGGTTCCACTGGGTCCATTCATAGAATTGTAATTTTCAATCGATGAGTATATATTTTTTGCTCGCCGATGAATCTACGAACAAAGCTAGGGGTTCATTGATCCTGCGTTGAAGATGGGAATGGTGGCGGGCGGATCCAACAAGTTGTGATTGAACATCGAATTGAACAACGTCTGAGGAAACGTGATCAGAACCATCAGAACCAACATAGGGAACATATTGACGCCGTTTGAAACGACACGCGGTTCCCTCGTTGGCAATGTACTTCAGAACTATTGTAGGAAAACTCGCTGTTGTCCTTCAACATCTCGGACAATACCTCCAACTTCTGGCAACAAACATGACGCTTTCAACCACTGTTTCTTCGCCTCCAGCTGTGGCGCCATGTTTTCGCGCCGAGGAGCTACTGCGGCGGCAAAAGCAACAGCGACGCCAAGCGGAAGCGAAGCGAAAGGCGGAGGAGCAGCTGCAAGTCCAGATCCGCAACCCGGAGCAAGGGGTGCTGGTGGAGGTTGATGACTGATTGGATATTTTGAGATATTTTGGGGCTGTGCCATTTTTGGAGAAAGCATGAGAAAGCCAAATCGAGGAAAGAGAATCATGAATTTTGGGAACAGTTGGTTTGAACAGCTTTGAGAGCTAAATGGCCCACGAAACTTGGTTTTTGAGCTGAACACAGGACCCCCAAAACCTTTAAAATGAGGGGTCGGTTGATCACAGCCTGCAGACTCCTGTAAAAAAAAAGATAGTTGGTACTCTTTGATCGCTGGAAAAGAGTGTGGTCAAACCAGAGACACATTTGACGATTTTTTGCATCCAGGTAGGATGGGTTTGTCCATCCAGCCCGAACTTGTGCGATGGGTCCGATGGGTCCTTTTTTTGACACAGCTTCAGCGTGATGAGGAAAGAAGCGCGCGGAGCTTGAAAGAGAAGAGAAGAAGAAGCAGAGACTTGGTTAGAATATGTTAGAATTGTATAATATTAAATTATACAATATAATCCGCAAACATGGATGGTTTTTACGCTTTGAAACACAAAACAGCCAATTCCTGCAGGTCAAATGGCGCACCATCTTTTTGAATCATACCAATTTTCTTTGAAACTTTGAAGACTTTTAAGATCCTCTTCTGTTCTGGGCCTATCCGGTTTGAACATTTGCAAGTTGGAATCTGATTAAACCAGTGTGGCTGACTGGGACAGCCCAGATTCCATGAGATCCCAGATCATCTATCGGTCTCTAGGCAAGCCTGTTGGGATTGCAAAACCATTTCACTTCCTTCTGCAACTTCTACTACATCCATTATTAAATCTTACTGCAAGCGGTAAAGAACAGGGTTTTCGGAGCTGCAAGCAACTTTGGCTGCTTGCAGGAAACTGAGATTGGCACAGGCCAAACAGCAACCAGGACACTGTTCGTGGACAGAGTGCTGATCTCACCTGTGATAAGCAAGTCATTGGAGGGTCAGAGTATGTCTTAGGTAGGGCCAAATTCAACAGAAGCCGCATATCAAAGAAACTCTGACATATTTGAAGAATTTTTGAGATTCCAGAGTTTGGAACAGGGTGAGGTTTGAAGAAACAAGGGGGTTGGCTTTTCCGTCACACAGGAGCTGCAGCGGCTGCCCCTGCTGCAGCGGGTGCCCCTGCTGCTGCAGCCCCGGGCACCGCCGCCGCCCCAGGCACCGCCGCCGCCCCAGGCACCGCCGCCGCCCCAGGCACCGTGCCCGCCCCGGGCACTGCCGCCGCCGCGGGCACTGCGGCTGCACTGCCGGCCGCAGGAGCTACGGCTGGCGTTGCTGGGGCACCAGCGCTGGATCCGCCCAAGACGCCGGAAGAGTTGGACGCCTTGGCTGTGGAGTTGGTGAAAGCCCACCAGGAGCATGTTCTTTTAGATTCCCTTGGGGCGGGTACCATGGATGCGGGTGGTTCACAATAACAGTACCTCTTAATACTAATAGTAATCATAATAGCAAACATGGATAAATAGATTAATTAGATATTTGGATAGAGAAATGAATAAAACGAGAACATAATCAAACAATGATAATACATATGAATAGGAATAATCATAGTAAGAATAGTAATAATCATACCAACAATATTAATTATACATAATTCACTGTTTACACACGGCAACAATAATCAATAATATTCATGATGCACATAATCAATGACAATTATCACTATTATCACTATGTTGGTTATTTATTGATAATCTAATCGGTCAATAACAATAACTATTATCATCAGGACCATTTTTTTAAATTAAACTCTCATCATCACTGCTATTTAGTGGATGCTTCCCTCATGATGCCCCCTTTTCGATAGGTTGGTAGGTCTTTATTCAACACGAAGAATACGTCATTCCACATTTTCGTGGTGGCCGCTCAAAGGAGAAAGTCATTGGCCATGATTTGGGGATTTGGCCAGTGTTCTATCGTGTCTTGATGTTTCTTGGGGGTTGGAAATACATGGAATCCATGGACGCGAGCCGTTACATATATATTTTGCCGCTGCCATTGCAAAGGGGGATGTCCCTTTGCCATGTTTGATTCCCAGAGGGTAATTCCATTGACCAAGGGAATGATTAATGGATTGATGATTCCATGAATTCCATTAATTGATGATTAATCATGATCATGAATCGCCATTCATCACCATTCTTGACCATGATGAAACATTATCAATCATGATTGACTATTAGTCACCCTTATTGATCACATTGAATACGATGAAATCTAGGCTTCACAGCGAGCCTCGCTGTGACGCGAGGAAGATTCGGGCCGAGCAGTGCTGGTCGCTTCCTAAGTCCTCCGTGGGCCACTCTAAAGGTGCTATCCAGTGATATCCCTCAAATCCACCAATGAAATCTGATTGGTGGTTTGGAACATTTTTTATTTTTCCATATATTGGGAATAATCATCCCAACTTACTAATATTTTTCAGAGGGGTTGAAACCACCAACCAGAAATACTTTGGGAAACCAACAGTTTTTGGATGCACCAAATGGTTTGGGACAATGGGGCGTGTCGGCCCTTTAGAATGCAGACATCATGGGCGAACATACGGCCAGTTGCTATCATAACTATCTGCCAGTTGCGAACAGGTCATGATGCGCGTACGTGAGCCTATGGGAAGAATTTGGGGCATTTTCAATTGTTTAATCTCATCTCAATTCAATTGTGTATTAAATCATTCACCATTTTCAGTTTGTATTATTTACCATGAGTAATTACCATCATTAACTGCAAAAAACACATCATTTTTCAGTGTTTTATTTTTTTGTCTTCAACCTCTCAACATGCATACGGTAAGTCATTAGAATATTATATATACGTAAGGTCATGATCATCATTTATAGATATTTAATGACATTTATAGGTCATTTATAGTTCATTTATAGTCATTATACAAAAATATCATATCCATAAATCTCAATAAATGACTATAAATGACAATAAATGACTTATATAGATTCATGATAGTCATGATAGTCATTATACTTATTTACATTTAATAGTCATGACGCCGGCCGTCATGACATCATCCGGGTTTCGGCGCCTCGATGCATTTTTAGGTCATTGGTGGCAGCAGCGCCAACTTGGCTCCCGAGGAGGATGTTGGCCTCTGCCCGGAGGGAGCTGTTCGGGGCTCAGAGGGCGGCCTTTTTTGGTTACCTGTGGATGGCTAGATATACCCTCTGGTTATTTAACATAGCCATGGAAAATGACCCATAGAAATAGATGGTTTACCTATTAAAAATGGTGATTTTCCATGGCTATGTTAAATAACCAGAGGGTATAACAATGGTTATTAGAGGAACTATAGTTATGGTATGTTATGGTTATCAACTGACTGGGTAACCAAACTTATGAAAACTATCAACTGTGGGTTGTATTGCTATCAACTGTGGTTGGAACTATGGTTTATTGTTATCAACTGTGGTTGGAACTATGGTTTATTGTTATGAACTGCAGTTATAACTATGGTGAATCCTTATTGACTACAAACTACTATATAATATATAAACTATGGTTGATGACTATCAAATTGGGGTAGATATGTAAGTATGTTTGGTTAATTGGTGGATATCTATGGTTATTACAGGAACTATAGTTATCTATGGTTATGAACTATGGTTATTCACTATTTTTCTATGGTTATTAGTTATTAAGGTTATTAACTTATTAACCATGGTTTGTTGTTATTGACCATATGGTTTATGGTTATTGCTTGGTGGGCGCGAATCCATTCATGGGATAAGCGACGCATCGGGAACTTACCACCAGGGTCATCAACCATTTACTGGGATGATCCTCAAAGTAACTATGGTTTATGGTAGATATATCTATGAATGGTAAGTATAGCTTGGTTGACGCACATCACTTGCTTGACTTAGATAGCTAAGTTGGCATTTACTGTGTTGACTCTGGTTTATGGATGTTTATGGGGGATATAAATATCCTTGATGGGGTTTGTAAACCAACCTATGAATGGGTCAACTTTGAAGGCCCAAGGGTATCCAATTTTAACCCATACCCACATATCTATGAGTCACGCCACATTGTGGGCAAAAAACATATCAGCAGATTTTCAAAAAAGATTTTCGCAGATTCTCAGAAAACATCAGCTGAGATTTTCCAGATTTTTTTCACCTGATCCATTCCAAGAAGTTTGGACTTGAGGTCACCAGCAACAAAGAACTGAAACTGCAGCTGAAGAGCCCTTTGGACTGCAGCTGAAGAGCAGACCGTGTCACCAGGACGACCCTTTTTCGAAAAAGATCTGGAAGATGAATTCTGATTCTCCACCCCATTGATAAACAGATGTCTTCTTGGGGTCCATTTTGGATTTCAAGCGCTCAAGCGTGTTCAGCCGATATCAGAGTTCCAAGGGATTCAGGATTTTGACATCGGTCATTTCGCCACCTTGACCCATGGTTTGATAAGTTTTTTTTTTTTTTTTATACCAATGATGCCATCCTGGGAGATACCTTGTACCAGCCCTAGGCGGTTGATACTGGTTGGTTGATAGGGATTCCCCGTTCATGGCTTGTGATAATCCCCAACATATTGGTTACGACAGAAGCCCCAACAGAAACATCAACCAACAGCGGTTAAAACCGACATCGCGAAAAAAAAAATGGCGCAGAAGTGCCACGCATAGCATATCCAAACATCAATTTTAGCCAAACTTTCAAAATGTGGTCACACTTTTACCAAGGTACTGTAAAATGTAAGCCCCCCAAAAAACACGCATTGTTTGCTCGCACTTCACCCCACAGACATCAGCCAATCCCTCGCTCTTCACAGCCACATTCAAGCTTTGTGAAGAGCCACACTCAAAGAGACATTTCACTGTATTACATATGTATATGACATATACATACAGATACTGTACAAAGATCAGCTTCAACAAGCAGTTCTACATCCCTGGTCTTCCTGCGTCTCCAGGCCTGGAGACCTTGCGCAACGCCCACAGCAGCGTCGTGGCGGAGCTCAAGGCCATCCGCGACCAGGCGGGGTGAACATATCACAGCCCCCAAACCACAACACCACTTTATGTATATGTATATGTATATATATATATGTGATAATTTATGGGGTTAACAACAATGATATGAATTATCAACATATTTACATTTACATGAGCAGTGTTCAAAACCCCTGTTGATGAATAAATATAATATGGGGTATACATCCCATATGTGTATATATATATACATACATACATACATACATATATATATACATACATTACATACATACATACATACATACATACATACATACATACATACATACATACATACATACATACATACATACATACATACATACATACATACATACATACATACATACATACAT
>Ga0126342_10011856_pt1 | contig 15569 bp, 9 predicted proteins | sample Cyp1metagenome_FD_92528 | JGI IMG/M metagenome (GOLD analysis project Ga0126342, IMG submission 92528) | Coral microbial communities from Lord Howe Island, Old Settlement Bay, Australia - Cyphastrea 1 metagenome | ecosystem: Host-associated > Invertebrates > Cnidaria > Coral ...
ATATAATATCTGATATAATATCTGATATAATATCTGATATAATATCTGATATAATATCTGATATAATATCTGATATAATATCTGATATAATATCTGATATAATATCTGATATAATATCTGATAAAATATCTGATATAATATCTGATATATAAATATACACTAACAATGGTTAATAGTGGATGTATAATACAAACCAGCTAGATATCCATTAGCGTATCGAAGATTGGCCATGACAGACCGGTGAGTTAAAGCAGAAAAACGATGTGGATCCTCTGGTAATTTAACATAGCTATTGAACATGGACCATTTATCGTCAATACCCATAATCAACGTACCATTGGTTACCATTAACCATTGATTCTCATTACGTAGAATACCTTCTGGTAATCTAACAGTTTGCTATTGAAAATGGCCATTGAAAGTTGATTTAGCCATTGAACAGGATGATTTTCCATGGCCATGGAACAGGATGATTTTCCATGGCCATGTTTCTTTACCAGAGGGTAGTCAAGAATGAACCATGACACGAGCAAACTCGCTTAAAAAACATGGATTTAGCACGAGTTAGCCAGCCAACAGATTTTAGCAACCTAAGTTGGGATCCCACGAAAAAAAATAGGAATGGATCCACTACTTGGTTTCGATAAAGACGAGGATGAACGGTATCTTTTACCCTCTGGTAATTTAACATAGCTATGGAAAATCCATTATAAATGGAGGTTTTATTGGGAACATCATCTATCAATGGGCCATTTTCAATAGCTATGTTAAATTACCAGAGGGTAAATGCCTGTTCTCTTTTATTGGTTTCATGTTGGACTTCAGAGCTGTTATAATGCACCAGACATCCAATTTTGGCGTGTTCTTGGTCAACATCCCTGGTTGTTGGTTCCAATGTGGGGCCGCTATAGTGGCTTCATAACCAGAAACTAGTTCGATATAGTTACCATAAATATCCGTAGCCTCTGGTAACTAACTAACATACCTATGAGTAAATCATGATAAATCAACTATTTCTATGGGTCATGGCTTCAAGTTCGCAAGTTGTGTAACTTAAATTACCAGAGGCTAAATTTATCAGCAATCCACGAAAGTTAGATCAACTTAGCCTAGTTTTCCATGAGTTAGCCTAGTTGGTGGGTTAAAACCCAAATCCATAATACATATTTAATCCATAAATGTGTAGCAACTTCCCTATGATCAACTATCTAAGAATCTAAATCCCCTCGTTGGTTGAATCGGCAGCAAATTCTGTAGAGTAGGCTCGATCGAAAGGTCGATATATGTGCAATCCTAGTGATTTTTCTTGGAGGATAGAACATGGTGACAACATTAGATATATGTTCTACCTTCAAAGATTTTTCTATAAGCTAGTCTTACTTTTCCCATCCTTTGGGGAGTTACTATAGGATTCTTGGTGTTGCAACTGCATTTCTTGGGATCTCGTCAATGACGAAAAATATCTGGAGAAAAAAAATCAATGGTCAACCAGGATGTGAAACCAGGGAACCACTGATTTTTGGATATGTTTTTGGTTCTTTCTGTACTCTTACCCTGAGTAAGCTAACAGTTTGCCATGGAAAATTGCTATATCTGCACATGGGTACTTCTCTGTGACTCTGTTAAACTGTTACAGTAAATGAACTAATAGTACATCACCATTCGATGAGGGTACACACCTGGCGCAGCTTTTGAAAGACTCATCCCCCTATAAGACGGCAGTTGTTTCAAGGGATTTACCTGCAACTTTGGCAGTAACTATGGCAACATAACTATGGAAGTCCTCATCATTTTTTCAGGGTTTCTTAGGACTTTGGCAGTCCTTTGATGAGTTCAGTCCTATGTTCAACTGGTCAACTCCAAGTTTGCTGCTCAGGCTTCATCGATTTCAATGAGTTCCTCTGCCGTGTTTACGAGCGGTTGGGGTCCACTAGGTTACTTTCACACCAGCTAGCAAGTGGGTTGGGATATAACTTAAGCCCGGAGACTCCAGTTTTTTGCCTTAATTTTGCCATAACTTAGGGTATATTGATGTATATTGCATTTTCAGAGACACCCATATAAATCATATTGTTGGTTGCATGTTCCCATTATATCACCATGTTTGTTGATTGACTCCATACACTCTTCATTATGTCCATTATTGCTAGGTATATCCTTGTATATCCCATGAAATATCCCCCCTGTGTTGCCTTAGTTGTTGGATAAATCCTTATTAGTCCATTACATCCCCATGACATCACCTATTCATTAATTCATATCACTTATATTGTTAGTTACATTCCCATTATTAATGAACAATAGGTGATTCATAAGTGATGTCATTATTAATCCCATATTCATAATATGGTGCTTCATGAATCACCTATTACATTCCAGTGTATTCCCATTATTTTTGAAGCACCTAATATTTGTTGATGAACTCCATTACCCTCTGGTAAACATACAAAAAGCTATTGAAAATGGCCATAGAAATAGTGGATTTTCCCATTAAACATGGTGATTTTCCATAGTTATGTTAAATTACCAGAGGGTATGTCCCATTAATCCCATTAAAATCACCATAAGATCCCATTAATCCCATTAAAATCGGGGATAGCTCCATTTGCAGCTCCCCAGCTTCCACGGCTTCGTTGTTTTCACGCCAGGTTTATGACCATGATCCGAACGTGAGGTGCGCCGTCAAACGGATAGATTCGGGGCCAGCCTGAAGGAAAAAGACATCTGAGCTAAGACATCACTTACAACTCATGTATTATATAATTATGTATACATATATTCATATATATTCATATATATATACATATCTATACGTATATATATATACATATATATATATATGTATGTATTCTATTATACTCACATATGTGTATACATGCGCAATGCCCGGACTCTGCGCGTGCATTGCAATTGAGGATCGTGGTTTATAGTCATCAGATTCCCCCGTGAAATAGCTAAGCTATTTTTCGGGGGTATACCGGGACCCATTTCCAAGACACCCCATTGTATGTACACATAGTTCTCTGAAGCCCATCCAATGCACGTCTATTGGAATGCAAGGCCAAATGTTACATTTGATCCCCAAAAAAAAAATACCATTTTGACTTCTGAGATCCAATTTTTTTCGTGGTTCAGTCCTCGCCTTTCATGGTGAAATTCAATGAATTTCCCTGGCTGCATCACAAGCTCGGCTGGTTGGAACCCTATTTTTGCCTGATTGGATCCTTGAACGGGCTGAAATCCCGTGGCCATTGGCAGGTTTCGACACTTTTGCAACGGTAATTCCAGGCGTGATTTGTGAAGCGTTAAATTACCAGAGGGTATATCCCCATTAAATGGTGCATATCATGGGGATATCATGGGGATATCATGGTTTTAAATGATATAAACCCCATTAAAAAGCACAATTTAGGTCACTCATTTATCGTTTCTTGATATATTTGATATCCATCGTGATTTGGAATTCCTGTGTTGGGATGGGTTTTTTCACCTGTGAACATGAACATTTTCCTGGCTAGGACATCCCTGCACGAAGCTGGAGCTTTCGATCGCTGGAAGAAATCACCTGTGGACCACCCTTCCAATGATATGTTGGCGGTTTCTGCAAGGCGTTTTACTTGTGAAAATTCCTGCTTTTGATGATCCCAAGTTACTGTACGAATGTGTTGACCCTCTGGTAATGACTAACATATTGAAAATGGCGCATAGAAAGAGTTGATTTACCTATTCCACATGGTGATTTTCCATAGTTTTTTGTATGTTTACCAGAGGGTACCACATCAATAGAATCCTCATCCTTGTCAGCTTTCGTCCGATTTCAGCTGCTGAAACCCTCATGTTGCTTAAACAATCATTTTGGTTGGTTCAGGGGTACACAATTCTTAGTGAACTCATCATTTCTCTCGTTTAAAATCATGGTGTTGTTGATGAAATGGCGATTTTTTGGCGCTTTTCTTACGTAAGGTGCGTTTTACGCAGGGAATTTGAGGGAATTTTCTCCATAAATCATCACATTCGTAATGTCATCATCCCAGCAACCCCCAGCAACCCATCCAGCAACCCTACGTGAGTTTAGCACCAGTAAGTTTGGTGAACCCCCCGATTCTGGTGATGGCTTGAAGCCGAATAGCCAGCGCGAGTTGCGCGCGAGGCATCGTCCACTCGCCGTGCACGAGGCGTGGCAACGAATCCGCATGGGATATTGATAGACATGCACCAACCATCTATACGACCTTACCATCTGGTTATGACTAACAGTTTGCCATGGAAAATCGCCATGCTATTAATAGGTAAACCGGTAAACCATCTATTTCTATGGGCCATTTCTCATGGCTATGTTAAATAACCAGAGGGTAATAAAGTTGAAACGTATGTAAGTATATATATATATAGACAATCTATATAAAATATAGATAGATATAGATGTAGATAGTCTATCATATATATACTCTATAGAGAGACATAGTGTATGGCTGTACATAGTCTATACTGTAGCTGTACATTGTCTATAGATGTACATTGTCTATGGATGTGCGTTGTATATAGATGCACATTGTACATAGAAGTACACACATGTACATATTATATATATATATATATGTGATTTTATTTGTCACATAATAGTGGTTTGCTGGCTGTGTAACCAATGATACTGAACAGTCACTGGGCAAAAATCTCTGTCACTGGTCTGCCTCTTCCAGGAATGGGGGATTTACGCTCCAGTAAATGAAGATATGATATCCTCTGGTAATTTAATAGTTTGCGAACTGGAAAATCACCATGTTGAATTGATAGATAGTTCAATTGCCAGAGGATAGTGAAAATCCACGGTTTCCCGTTCGGGAAATGTGCTGGTTTTTCCATATCTATGTGAAGTTACGAACGAGTGTATCTCAAATTTATGGCCAACAAATATTTGGGACATGATATTTAACAGTGGGATTTTATGGATACCTCATTTTCAGACAGACCCAGATTAAACATGTCAACCTGAAAAATGGCATTCCTGGTGATTCCAATTGACGGGCTCATGTTGTTGGACTATCCATTGCTGAATGGAGGGAGCTACTTGCAAGGAGCTACCGTTATATCCATATTCCCGGAAAAATGGGAGCCAGTTGGCCAGTTGGAGCTACGCAACGAGTTTCCCAACCACATGATAGATACCCTCTAGTAAACTAACATAACTATGGACAATCACCATCTTTAATAGGTAAATCAACGAACTAAATGGTCATTTTCAATACCTTTTTGTATGTTTACCAGAGGATAAGTTCCATTAATCCCTATTGATCACCATCAAATCCCATTAAAATCCCATGGACAATCACCATTTTCAATGGGTAAATTAACCGAGTCCACTTAGTCCTGGCCAAAAATCTGGTGGCTACATTGGTACCCCACGAGCCGCCAGACATTTCGCAGGACTGGTTTCACTGGACAATGTTCATGATGCTGGTGGGAAAAGACCCTCAAAAAACTGAAGCTGGTTGGATCTGGTTGGTGGTGACTGGAACATGGCTTTTATTTTTCCCAATAGTTGGGATGATGATCCAATCTGACTAATATTTTTCGGGTTGAAACCACTAATTAGAGAATGTTTGACAACACTTTGTATTTTTCAGAAGCCTTTGGTAATCTTACCTGGCAATGGAAACTGCCCATTTTGAATGGGTAAATCAATCATTTCGAACTCCTATGGATTGTCCATTCCCAGAAGGGCTTTCCAGATACCCCGATTCACAACCATACTCAAGAGGGATACCCTCTGATCATTTAACATAGCTATTGAAAATGGCCATAGAAATAGTTGATTTACCCATTAATAGCATGGTGATTTTCCAGTTCGCAAACTGTTAGTTTACCACAGGGTAGGTGCAAACCACCAACCCCACCAACCACGGAAAGAACCAGATCCAAACGCTTGCGAGAAAAAACACCCGCGGTGACTGTGGTCATCCCAAGCGTAGTTTGGTGATGATTGGGGTATGTATTCAATGGCCATGACTCACCGAAAAAAATGGAGGTACCTACCATATACAAGGCCTAGAATTATAAGGCCTATTTTTAGGCCTATGTAAGGGAATATCCCCATAAAATATGGTTTCAAACATGGTACAGTACCTCTATTTTAGGATCCTGAAATTCCCATTGATTTATTCTAAGGTCACTGTAGATTGATTGTTAGGATGGGGATGTAAGTCTCCCAAAATACCCAGCCATTTCAGTCCGCTGCGGGGTGGCTGTGTTAAAGGAAGATTGGTGGACAAACATTTCAGATTGGTGAATTATGATCATCCAGATTTATAACATGTAAAGTACGATAACAGAGTTGCAACTGATAACATTTACAGTTTACAGATATTCATAGTTTTACGATTTGCAATGATTTATCACATTTATAACGCAATTATAACAACATTTATAATTCATTATAATTTATACCACATTTTTAAGATTTCATGATTAATATGCGCAGTTGATCACATGTGAAAGCGACATCTTCGCATCATCCCCTGGTTTCATTTGGGTGAATGACATTGAATGACTATTGGCTATGGTGTAATGTCAACCCCGGATTAATAAACCATGGTTTATTAATTACGGGGGTACCCCTCCAATAGTCATTTCATCTGATACTTTTTTATGGTACCCTCCCAATTAAACAGCCGTAAACGGGGTTTATTAATCCAGGGTTGACACGATCCAGAATTTTTTCTGTATCCGATCTCACCATTTGACAGGGATGAAAAGGATTTTTCCAGATCATAGCGAAAAAACCCATTTTAGGACCCAAAAAGGGATGCAGTTTTTCACTAAAAACGACAGGAATTTTTTGCCTGAAAAAAATCTTAGGTTTTTGGGTTCCCCCAACATTTTCCCGATTCAAATGGCCGTTTAAGCCAGAGATTTTTGAGATCAAAAAAAGGGGTTTCCGAAACGTCCAGGGGCGGCAACTGTCCAACTCGTTTGTTGCGGAACTCGCGCTGTGCACTTGGCTCATGAGCGGAATGATACCCATATAATTTCGGAGGAATCAGAAATCAGCAGATGCACTTCTCGATGCTTAAACTTTGCAGCAAACTGTGGGTGTGTACATGTCCGACAGTCAAGAACTCATTCGCCAACGAATTTCGCAGCCCATTTCCGCAAGATTAATTACAGTTTGTATCACCCTCTGGTAAACTAACATAGCCATGGAAAATCACCATTTATAGTGGATTTTCCCATGAAAAATGGTGATTTTCCATAGCAAACTGTTAGTTTACCAGGCCGGGTATGTCATCAGGCTGGTCATCAGGAAAATTTTATCCAAGCTTTAGCAGGACCGACTCAGGGATGCATACCACGCATCGTAAGTGGTAACCATATGAAATACCGCAGCTATATATATATATATGGAAGATTCCCAGTTAGAATAGTGATTATGACTAATTAACTCATCAAATATATGTGTATATATATATGTATATATTAATGATTAGTGATGGTCATAAGTCACTGACGAATGCATATCCAAGTATGGTGCTCCTTGGAGTAAAATCTGCTCAAAACAGCCAGCGGCTCCCACTTGAAGGATTTCCCCTGTAAGTGGGGTGAACTAAACAGTTTTGATCCTGGATGAGCGAATGGGATTCAACCAACTTTTATCGTAGTACTTGGAAGTGCAGTTCCAATTATAAGTTGATACATTATATATATATAATACAACAATGATTATAATGATTGTAGTTCATCAATTATGGGGGTTGTATCCCAACTAATGGGGTTTAAATTCCCTTTGTTTTCCCCATTTGCAAACCTGAAAAATGCACCGCCAACTAGCTTATCTATCCCATTTTGTCCTCATTCAATCCCATTCAATCACATTTTTCCCATGGTACAGCTCATTTAAGCCATTAAGAAGTAAATCCCATTCAATAATAATAACCTTAAATCTCAATAAATCTCATCTATTCCCCCCATCCCCTCCTCGCTTCGGCCATGACGCATGACGGCTGCGTTTCTCTTCCTGACAGCCGCCGCGCTTACGGTCGCCGGCGCCAGGGCCGCCAGCACGGTCACCGTGCCGCTGCAACGGCGCCAGCGATGGATGGAAGCGGATCGCTGGGGAAGGCGACAGAGCACCACAGAGCCCATTGGACTGCGAAGATCTGCGAAGATCTGCGAAGAAATATGGGAGATTTTGGAGATTTGTTCAGCGAAGAATTTTGGGGGATTTTGTTGGAGCCAAGCAACAAATAATATGGAGTATCTATCGAGAATTTGTGGCAATTTCGCAGGAAAAACGATTTTTGTGAGCAGTGAAGCCAATGCGACAACTGTCAGTATTGATGGATATTGCCCTAATGACAGTATACCAATACTATTATAGATTTATGCCTCCCAATATCACAATCCCATACCCATAGTATCATATATCATGTATCATGGTCATTAAGAATGCTGGATAATACTACTGAAAATATGAGATATCATTTGTTCACCATTATTCGATTGTAGCAAGCCCGAAATAGATAAAACCAACGTGGAAACCTGGAAAGATGTCTTAAATATCAGTTATAACATCCTGGAAACACTTTCAGGCATCTGTGGATGGCAAAAAAACATGATCCTCACCATGACTTACTGGTGCTTAGTAGGGAATGGATGGGTTGCTGGGGGTTGCTGGGATTATTATTGATAGTGATTGTGGATCATTCCCTCATTCCCTACTAAGCACCAGTAAGATTAGGGGAATAGATTTGAAAAATCTATCTGGACATGGATCAATGAATATGTATATCATATACAATTATAAACAATTGTATACATGGGCTATATACAAAAATAGGGTGCCCCTATCTGATCCTCACCATGAACACCTGAGATACTTCGGCCACCTCTCCCTTCCCGACGACGAAGCCGGCGCCTGGCGCACCTGGCGCACGGTCGCGGTGAGTTTCGACACTGGCAGCGGCAACGTGGTGCTGCCGTGCGCGCCACGAGAGGGGCCCAGGTTGAGGTAACTTGACAGCGGTGAGGAGCCAGGGAGCAAAAAACTAGGTCAATCTTACATGGATACAAACTAATCTTAACTAGTCTTTTGGTATTAATGGGAATATCTACGTTCACCAGCAAAGAATTTGTCATTTTTTGCAGGGTATCTAAGATTGGCAATGGAAAGATGGGACAAGTCCCTTTTTTATCTCTGAAGAATGGGAATAGAATCAACTAATTCTGGTGAATATCCATGAATCATGAAATAAATCATATCAGGATATATCAGGATTATATCAAGTTTGTCTTTAAATTTAGTGGAACCAGGCCGGATTTGATGGTTTAGACATGTGGCCATTTTGATGGCGTGAATCCCCACCAGGATTTGAAGGGTAGCCCTGTAAAGATTTGAAAAAGATTGATGGCCTGCCAAGTACTGCATATCAACTTTCCGCTTGGGTAAAACCTTGCATTTCCATAAAGAAGATGACGTGGGAGAAGAAACCAAATCGGATTTCGGCATAAAGTATGCTCAAACCGAAGCAATCTTTGTATAACCCCCCTTCAAATACTCACTTTTTTCAATGAACCAAATCACATCCATGTGCCAAAATCTAATTCTCAATATCCAACTCTAGTTCTCAATAGTTTTACTTTATGGGAATTGTACTCCGAGATGGCATGGCCAAAAAGCAGCTATGGGTCGAACCCAGGAACACTAGGTTTCACCCCCACCAAATATAGTATCACAGGTTATCCAAGGAACCAATTGCATCTGGCCAAATAATAAACAACCAATGTGAGACCCTTAACATGCACAGATTCAATACTGAACCAGGGTTCGCTTTGGTATATCTATATCCCATATGGTTGCATATCTCACCATTATAATCCCCATGAACTAGTTCGTTATATCATATGTATCTACCATAAACCAGAGTTAATTCAGCCACACACATAAACCAACTATATCCCATATATATATAGTATATCTATATCCCATATATAGTATATCTATATATCCCATATATAGTATATCTATATCCCATATATAGTATATCTATATATCCCATATATAGTATATCTATATCCCATATATAGTATATCTATATATCCCATATATAGTATATCTATATCCCATATAGTTGCTTACATTATCAGATGGATAATAGCTATGGCTACCCCCATGACTTAGGAAACCTCCGAAAGGTACGACGCCTGCAGCGTCTCTGGCTCCGAGTCGCCCGAGCCACCTTTGACCTTGACCTTCGGCACCGGTGAGGTGCCTTGGATGATGGAGGTGTAGATGTATCATGATGTGTTCACCTTTCTTGATGGGGTTATGTATATATATATGAATTAATATGATATAATATGATATAATATAATGTGTATATATATATATATGAATATATATGTGATTATATATATACAGAACCAAGCAGTTCTCTCATGTACAATTGCAATATATTGCAGTTACAAACGCACATAGTGGAGATATATGGTGATTTTAGATAATAAGAAGGTTTCAACTTTCAACCACGGAAAATCAAACGGGATTTCAATGAACCAAACAGGGCGTTTTCAAGTCATCCAAAGGTAGCCCCAAAATTCGAGCCAGGATTTTGCTGCGCAGGGGAATCATCCAAAACAGATACTTATTTCATCTTATTTCCTGTCATGACAGATTGTCATAGATTATTGTAAAATAATTACTTTATGTAAAATAATCAGTGTAAAATGAAATTACTTGTCCTGTAAAATATTATAAGTCATTATATTTGAATATGAATGATATATTCTTATGAATGTCGGGTTATTATTACAATAATTGCAACATTTGAGTTCATGGTTTATTATTACATATTTCATCTGGTTTCAATTACCTATTACATATTATTATTATTACATGGATGATTACATTATTATTACATTATTATTACATTATTATTACATTATTATTACATTATTATTACATTATTATTACATTAGTATTACTAGTATTACATAATTCATGCAACATTTTTGTTTCTGGTTCTACATCTTTCCATGTCCCCATGCATTGATCCCAGGTGAACGGCTCCTATGCGGACGCGCCCATCTGCGTGGCCTCTCTCTGCGCAAAGCTGCGATGGGTGGCGGGCTGGCAGCTAAGCGAAGAGCCCTTTGGGCAGGCGCGGTAGTCTACAAGGGTGGATGTACACACACATATGTATATATATATATATGTATATATATATATGTATATATATATGTATATATATATGTATATATATATATACTACATATATATATACTACATATATATATATATATATACATATATATATACATACATACATATATATATATATACATACATACATATATATATATATATATATACATATATATACACATATATATAATATACACATAAATATAGATATGAAACGTTCCTTGGGTTGGAGTATACCTTTTGTAACCTGGACAAAAATCTGAAGTTCTCATGTCTCATTTCTTCTTATCATTAATATATGTTGTTGTACGTTGTGGTGAAAAGTGAGCAGAACCACTCCAGGCGAGCATTTTTACCTCAGGCGAGATTTCTGGAATCAATCTGATTAATAGACTCAATGACTTCAGACCAAATTCCTGGGCTGCGGGGGATCCAGGTATATGTATATTGTATATATATATAGAGAACCACAATTGAACCTGGGATCTATGTACACTTATGTATATATATATATATATTTGCACACACACACATATATATATATGTATTTGGGCCTAACCAATAACACTGGGGACGATTGAGCAAAATCGGGCCTGGATGTCACCAAAAACACTGGGGAATTAACCAATCACATTCAAAAAATTGAGATTTTTCCCAACAAAATTGGATGTAACCACCCAAAATGAGGATCTACCAAACATTGTGATGCAGCACACAAAAATTGGGATCAGCCGGAAAAAATGGGTGATGACTCTCTGGTAATCAATCCTGGCAATCGAAAGCCGCAGTTTTTATGGCCCTTTTGGCATCTGTGGCTAGATAAACTGGTTGGTGGTTTGGAACTTTTTTTTTCCATATATTGGGAATGTCATCATCGGGTAGGTATACCACCAACGAGTAAACATTGGGTATTCCCATTTATCGATGGTTCTTATCCAATTACTGTTTGGCAGCTGTTTTTCGGGTGTGACGAGGTGAATTACATTGGATTTAGGAAATTTAGGAACTGTACGATTTTGGTACTACGGGTTTACTATGATTTACATGTTCGGGCTTTAATAAAATAGTAAATCACATAGTAAATCCATATATATATATAATCCATAGTACATCACTCAATAGAAAGAATCTTTCTGGATTTTCTATGACCTGTTTTCTTATTTTCTTCCAGGCAGATGTGGGTCGCGGGGTCGCGAAGTGAACTCCCTCCAAGATGATTCTCCGCATCGACTTGTGGAATTCCGGGCATTTCCGGGCTACCTGAGCCATTCAAAAGACCTCTGTTAGGGTGAAAAAAGGGGGATGTTCTACCGTTCTACCGAATTTATTGGGGATTATTAGAGCATATTATAGCCCAATCTAATAGGAATATATACTAATCAACCAGTAGCCTGGGATGGGTTTAGGAGCATACCATGGCATACTTCAATGTTCCAGCACATCAAGACATACATGAAGTTGGTCATTGCGTATCTCATAAAATATCCCCACCCCTATGATATCACCAGCTTTGCTCAAACCTCAAGCCAACATCTATTTTCAGTGGGTTATATATATATATATATATATTCGCTTATTTCACTATAAATACCATCGTTTGCCATTATATCTCCTTAGGTATATATATATATATCACTATATATCATATATCCCATTATGTGCCCTATTTTTCTTGCCTAATCATCTCAAGTCCCACATTTTTGCAACGTCGATCGGTCGCTCGGTCGATCCATCAGGCGCCCTTCGAAGGAGTCCTGGGCCTGGCTCTGCCGGCCTTGGCCGAGGGCGGCAACTTCTCCTTCTTCGATGAGTTGGCAAACTGGCAGCAGGGCTCGGATGGCGGATGGGGTGCAAAAGAACCATGGGGAGGACACTGTGTCTATATGTTTATAATGAGATATAATGATTATATGTGTATGTATAATATATATATAGCGTATGTATATATATACACACTACATTGCGTGCATTGTATATATATATACACATATTGCGTGTTATGTGCTATTTATTGATATATATAGAAGCACTGTATGTAATTGAACTACTATTTAGGATGCTCCCCTTACGGGTGCTGAAATGAACATATTGCAATTCTAATTGGTGAAAAGGCAGGGAAGTCCAAAATCCGCAAAGCAGAGGTGATTAGGGGCTCCAATTCTTCTCCATCTAACAGATTCCTATTTTGGTGCTAAAGATGGCGTTTGAAAGTGTTGCAAGTGTACATGAGCGGTCAAGTGAACATAAAGATTGTCCAGCTTTGTGGCGATCTTTATGCTGGGAGGACAATACCTTGCCGTTTGGTCCCTGAGAGGGATTTTGATCGAAATTCCACCCTCGAAAAGCAGGTTGTAGTAGTCTTCACCTAAAAAGCCAAGCTGGAGCTTGCAACAGAATATGCCGGACTGTCGTACTGGAGGAATGTGATAGGACCTGCCTGCCTAGCCATGTACTTCGGGGAAAGCAAGGAAGTGAACACAGAGGCGAGGTACGCTTTCTTCTCCAACCTTTGACATTTTGTTTTCGAGGTGACAAAGGGTCAATTGTTTCCTCTACTGTCACAGCAGCTGCCACCTACATTTGAAAGTTGGGTCCGAAGTACTAATCAGCAGCTTATCATATAAGTTATACTACCTACTTTTATAGGAGTTATCATAACCCAGTAGGGAACCCCCTATAAATTTCAGTCAGTTTCTCCCATGGGACTATACCTAAAAATATATATACGGTGCACATTGGCAACTGAACCCCAAACAGTGGGGTTTAGAGGATGACATAACCAACACTGTCAATATGGGATAGGGGCAGGGTTTTCCCCACCCTCCCAAAGAAAAACATCGACAGTCTTTTTTTAGCAAATCCATTTGACTGATTTAGTGGCAAAATTAACCAGATAATTCATCCAGACACAGTACGTGGTTGGATAGATTCCCTAAAATTTCAAGTTAATCCCATCCCCTAATATACACCCTTAATGGTCCCAATGATGAGGAACTTCCCTACTAAATCATGGTTCCCTTTGGGGCTGGATATTGCTCTGAAAGGAGCCTCGACTAAAAAACACACGGATACCTATGGTACCAGGGATTTAAACCAGCAATCTGAATTTTGCTGGGCTTTTTATACATTGATACACCATGATATAATAATAAGGATTACCAGTTATACATTTATGTACCATGATATAATGATATATATATAATATTTAAGATTCTGTGTTCCTGATTTCATCCATTTCATCCCCTTCCTTTTTTTGACATCCCGTAATTACAAAACAGGTCATAGCCGTTGTGGGAACATCCCCTTTCTCATTGGAATTGAGATAGCCACCTTGTGGCCGGCGTAAACTTGGGTCAATGGTTCTGGGTAAATTATAACGACCTCACTGCGACCGAGCCCTGGAAATCATGGTTAGTAAGGGGAATCATCCCAAAATGGCCTTAATTCAGGTTAGTGAAATATTATAATTTGCCCAGATAAATGGAGGAATTCGACAACACATGGGTAATTAAAATTTAGTAAAGGCTTACTGGTGCTAAACGTAGGGAATGGATGGGTTGCTGGGGGTTGCTGGGATTATTATTGATAGTTATTGTGGATCATTCCCGAAAATTCCCTACTAAGCACAAGTAAGAAGGGAATCATCCCAAATTTTAAATGGCCTTATTTCAGGTGCTCATTTTCTTTGAAATTGGTATCTAAGCTCAGCCATCCAAATGGGTCTATCCAAAACTGGGGCATATTTCCTGCTTGACCATCGTTTTCTCAATCAAAATCGCAATTCGTAGATTTTTCCATTTTTTTTTGAGATATCCAATTGTGTATGTATATATATATATACACAACACGTGTATAGGTTCCTATCATTTTTCCGTTTATTCTTGGTATATTCTCATAAATCTATGAATCACCTGAATTCACCATAAACACGAGGGACACCTCCCCTGAAAGTGAAGTCTGATTCATTTCAGCATCGATTTTTGGGAATCCACACAATTCACCCAGGAGCAATCCGTGAGTCATTGGTATTTTCTGGGAACCATCCATAATATTTGGTGGATTTCAGGGGATTTTCTGGGATTCAATCAACCAAAATGGTTGTTTTATGGGATGAAAAATGGCTGGTTGGTGGTGACTGGAACATGAATGATGGATGATTCGTATTGATTCGTTGGATTAATACGTATTAATTATAGTGAATTTTCTTGGATATGATATAATGGGGACATAATGATGGGGATATACCCTCTGGTTATTCACGTCGCTTCGCGACGGCAACCGCCCGCACCGCATCGTTCGTAACTGCCAATGATGTCGGCCATTGAGACCAAAAACATCCGAAAGTACTGATTGTCGGAAAAAAACACGCGAA
>Ga0126342_10011857_pt1 | contig 15568 bp, 11 predicted proteins | sample Cyp1metagenome_FD_92528 | JGI IMG/M metagenome (GOLD analysis project Ga0126342, IMG submission 92528) | Coral microbial communities from Lord Howe Island, Old Settlement Bay, Australia - Cyphastrea 1 metagenome | ecosystem: Host-associated > Invertebrates > Cnidaria > Coral ...
CACAGTCTCCACGTTGAAACCAATAGTTGGAATAGTAGTCACAACTTCACCCAACTTCAGCTTGTACAAGATGGTCGTCTTACCTGCGGCATCCAAACCCACCATCAGGATTCTCATCTCCTGCTTGCCGATCATGCGCTGCCATATCTTGGTGAAAGCGAGACCCATGGCGTCCCTCCGCGGCTTACGACTGACACTCGGAAGATAGCAAACTGCTCTGAGAATAAAAATAATGCACAGGAATGCAATTTTCCCACACTTTCCATGCTTGACCTATTGACTTGATAGCCTTGAGCTCACTTGGTGCCACGTTCTTGAAGGTACCCGCCTGTCATCATTGACACCTTGCAACAAAGCTATACAGCAAAAAGACATGATGTGGGCCTTCCTACCTTGCCACTGGTTTGGAGTTGCCTAAGGCCTCCATAGGCCTCCCCATGCCTCCCCACTCCCCCAACAAAATGGTGGAGCCTCCCCTTCCACAATCTGCCCTTTCTTCTCGTCGCTTCTCTCAAACTCCGAAGCCTGTGCGGTGCGCTAACGTTAGGAGATTGAGCCCAAAAAACAATGGGTTCATCTTAGTAAAGGGTGAATATGGCATATGGGGGAAATCAATCATGGAAGATATGGAAGATATAACACTAGATTCTAGATATATGATTTTGGCTTGTTAGACCCCATTAATTCAGTTGAAATCCCATGAAATCGCTGTAAAATCACCATGAAATTCCCATGCAATCCGGTTAACATCACCATGAAATTCCATTCAATTTTTCGCAGCCATCCCCGCCTCAAAAGTGACGATCACCGGATGGCCCTTGAAGTGCTGCCCAAGGGTGCCTGGCAACAAAACGTGGGATTTGACATGACTGATCGAACCAAGAGAACAGTTGGGATTTAACAATAGTAAATCATAGTAAATCAATAAATCAAGAGAAAATTGGGATCTACCTGGTCAATTTAACATGATTTGACCATAGTAAATCAAGAAAACGTTGGGATCGGTCACAGCACAAACACGTGCAAATGGGACAGCACATGGCTGGGGATCCCCTCGAGTTCAGTTCACAGAGTTGGGGAAGGTGTCCTCATAAAATGCTGATTCGAAATCTCTCCAGCATCATTTATAGTTTCCAACAGTCGTGAAAATTACTCTAAGGTATCATAGGTATCATAGGTATCATAGGTATCATAGGTATCACAGGTATCATGCATGCGTTTTAACCAGAAAACATTGAGATGATTTGAGATGTCTTTTTCAAATGTTGACCAACAGACGTATCACGTGGTTGGGAAACCCTGGTTCCTTGGCTCCATGAATATGGATACCCATTGGTAGCGCCGTAGCTCCTTGGTGCCCTCCATTCACTGGGAAGAAACGTCGATTTATGTTCGCGTAATCTTAAAAAACACACCCAAATACCAAAGTGTTGATTATATATCAGGTTTAATCCCATCAACATCCCATCAAATCCATATAAACCCCATGAAATACCCAATGAAATATACATTGAATCCCATGATCTAGCCATTAAATCGCATGAAATCCCATTAATATCCCATGAATTACTGGAATCTGTTGTGGTTTATTTATATATTCCTTTCCTAAGCTCAGCCTCACTCCATAGCACTGCCTGCAGCTTCCAAGGGCGTCTTGTGCGACACTACCAGCCTCGGAGGATGCGAAGTATGATTCACATCCAATGGGATGTGAAAAGGGCGAGATGGGATATGATGAGGAGATATGAGGAGATATAAATAGCTACCATCTGGTTATTTAACATAGCCATGGAAAAAAGCCCATTTATAGATGATTTTCCCATTAAAACCTCCATTTATAAGGGATTTTCCATGGCTATGTTAAATAACCAGAGGGTATAAATCATGGGTGATTTGGGTATTTAGTATAGAGCTCCCAAACAGATTGAACTGGTTTTTCATGTAACCCTAGTTTATACATGTTCCCCGCAACCCCCTGGTTAGCCCACACTCAAACAACACATCCAAACAATATGATATACTTATCACCAGAGGATGAATGAAAACACTGGCTATATGCAGTGATTTTGACTTTAAGTTTTTCAGGATTTAGGGTTTAAATTTAGGGTTTTAGGTTTTAGGGTTTTAGGTTTTTGGTGTTTGCTGTTTTGGAAAGTAAACAACTTAAACCGTACCCAGGGATTTGAGCATGTCAAAGGATATGCGGGATTGGCCGCGGGCAAACCTAGGGGTTGCAGCGATGTACGTGTTTTGGGGTGCTATGAAATGGGGATTCGAACTGCAAACGTGCTTGGGGTCTATTACCATCTGGTAAACTAACATAGCTATTGAAAATGGCCAATTTACTGTTGATTTACCTATTAAAGTGGTGATTTTCCATGATTATGTTAGTTTACCAGAGGATAATCTTACGCAAACACAATTATACAAAGAACGTGGGAAAGCCCAAGAAAAGAGACCAAATTGGAGTTTCCATATCTATGTCGTTTTACTGGGGGTTCAAACAAGAATTACCAGGGTTTGAAACACAATTTGGTTCAACCCAACAAAACTATTCTATGGTCAAGTGAGTCGCCAGGTAACCAATTCTTGATGGGTAGATTCCCACTATTGTTAAATACTTAATGATCGCTATTGGCACCACCAACAACAAGGCTTTAGCGATTCGTGGCGGTGAATATCTGCTTCACCATGTCAAAAAGGCCCAGCTCATGACCAAGCGCAACTGACCCACCCAAACAAGCATTTTTAAGGAACCACAAGCGGAATCCAGGGAAGGGATTTCCAATGATTTCCAGGTACCACCCCTCAACTTTCCTTAAGAGTTGCATCAATAAAATACCTGCCACCAGGATCACCAGGACCAAAGTTTTTCCGATCATCCAACTGGTCCAGCGTCCAGTGCCACCAAGTTTCGGGGGAAGTGCTAAGCCCGAACAGGGCTCGGGTTCCACACAACTCTCCTGAGTGACTTGATCGACATTTTGATGGGGCATTGGCGCCGCTGATCTGATTCCGATGGTTTTTTTGGAGCATAATTCATGATCCATTTATATATTTTATATCCATTTAGTATGATTTGGCCAACCCTACATGTGATTATACATGGTTATCAAATGTTATCAACGGGTATTTGTTCCAACTGATCTGGCTAAGCCAGTGCCATAAACCTATGATTTGGGGATGGTGTCAAAGCAACTCATCTATGGTCATACTGTGAATGGTTTAGGGTTTAGAGTTTGCCAAATGATGGATAAAAAATGAGGATATTATAATATGTTTAAACTTACCAGATCAGACGGGGACCTACTAGAAATAATGACGAAAACTGAAAACCAAGTTATAACCCACGCGGTCCTTAAAAGACCTGCGCAGATTATGGCCCCGTGCCCGCAAAAACACATTCCGGATGTGTATGTCAGATATGGTAGGTGATTGTATGTGAATGTCTTCGAACGTATTGTGAACGTATTGCAAGGTACGTATGTGTATGTAGGTGAAAGTATGTGCATATCATTGCATATCTATATATGCATGTACATAATGTTCATACATAATTACAAATTGTTTATTTACATATATATATATATACAAATAACATGTGTATATTATATAGTTATAAGTTATATATATATATATGCATCCTTATATGCACGAATCAATGTATGCACATATCCACCCGAGGCAACCGGCCACGCACCAAGGCGCCATGCTAACCCACTGCACAGTGGGCTTCTGAGATAACCTCACCTGCATTGGGATATCATTGGATCATCCTAGATGCCCTTGCTAGGAAAAAAAACATGTAACTGACCTCCTCCAAGGGTTGCCGGAAACCAGCGTCGAGAAAGAACTTTCAAGGCACTGGGAAAAACTCGCCAGTAAATCAGAAATGATCCACCAGTAAATCAGTTGTCCCAACTCACGGCAGGGTCAAGCTGTTAGTTGGGGGTCAATAAACCACGTCCCGCCTGTGCCGTATTGTTATTCGGAAGGCAGTAGGAACCAGCCTAAAGAGCTGCGCGGCAACTGAAGGCCCTGCAAAATAGGTGAATAAATGTGAATGGGGTTCCAGCTATACCATGCGATATCCATGTTTTTGGGGGTTGCCTTAGAGTTTGATAGGTTTTTGGGCCTGAGCCCGGCTTCCAGTTTCGGGTTCGCACCACTTCTGAGGAGGTTTGGGCTCACCCAGGCCGCATGTCTTTGGGTCTTTGGGTGGGTTTTTCTTCCAGCAATGTGTTTGAGGTGCCGTTTGGCGAGCCACTCGTGGAAGCACCGTCCCAGTCGGTCTTCGCCACATACTGTTGGTGAATCTTCACACGAAGCACGGTGGACTTTACTGTTTCTTGCTTGCCCAGTTTGGCCCCATTGTTTGCCGGGGCGGGCGCAGTTTTCCCTGGTGAGCTTACCAGGGTGAAGTGCACTTGTTTGACCCCTGTTTTGGTATTTGGCTTCAATCTTTCCATTTCTTTATGTCTTGCCTTCACCACTTCGCCATGGTTGTTTCCCTATTGTGGGGTTCAGAGTCCCTACATATGACATAGCAGCGCATTTCAAGTTGGACATCAGAAAACCACCATGTCTTGCTGGTTGGAGCTGGGGTTTCAGGTTGGAAAAATCTCAACTATCATATCACGTTGACTGGCTGTATCCCATACAATATCATATAATATCCCAATTATCATCCAAGAACTGTTGGTTATACTGTTGGTACAAGTATAATCCATGAAATGTTCCAGCCTAATAGCATCAAAAAATGCATATCACTGTTGGCTATGCCCGTTTTTGTTGGGTCATCATTCCCGACTTATTGTCCACACGATTTTCCCGATTGAATTAATAATTCGCTGATTAAATCCATATGTTTTATGGTATAAATCTCAAGAGTTCACCCTGACCCTGTTTGATGGTTAAATCCGCCCTTTTTGTGTAATTGAGCCATGAAAAATACCACTATCTCATCCCATAAAATACCCTAGGCTTAGTTCACAAGCTCCAATCTGCAATCAATAATCAATAAGCCTATTTGGCAACCAACATCAAACCAACTATCCCTGCAGTAAGCCCCACCATGGATTTTACCAATTTCTATCTTTTCGGGAATTGCTATAGGCTTATTCATCCCACCCCCTTTTCTTCCCAACACCCCATTAAAACCATTAACATTACCCTGTTATAGGTACATCCCTAAATCAACCAGTAGTAAGCATAAGTCCCGTAATTAATCCTCATTAATCCCATTATATAATCCCCATTGAACATCCCTGCTTTGATAAATATTTTGGGGAAACCTGGAAATGTGAGATACTAGATACATGTTGATTGATATAATATACATATATATATATATATCATCAATTGTCATCCGCACCATCCTGGAAACAGGATCCGTAGACGCTGGGATGATGGATGGACTTTTTTCTAAATGGACTATGGATAGCTTCGAATCATGTGGCAAACGCAATGGGATGGTTTATGGCATTCAGGATGTTCATCATGTGGCATCATTTGACCATGATGCCGAACGTGGTTTCAAGAATGCCCGTCATGGACCGATCATTCTCCCGTCATTAAGCTTTAAACAAATCCACGCAATTATTAACCAATCATTGTATAATCATCATCCTTTTTTTTTACTATTGTCCCATTCTTATGCCAGTATTCACCATCATTACCCAATCATTATCCCATCATGTAGTCATCCTATACAAAAGATGTGTAGTATAGTAGATCAGTAGATGTTAGTTTGGAAAAAAAAATATCATTTTTTGGAGGGTGCTGTATTAGTTGAGGGCGCCTTCACCACGTCCATTATTATTATATCAACTATCATTACTATCTCCTTATGAACCAGGTATTGACCATTTGACCAATTATCATAATAAATCATATATATATATACACATATTAGTATATTAGTATGTCCTCATTAAATATTCATTAACCAGCCGTATTAACCAGTCATAACCATCATCGGCCACGGCACCTTCAAGGCTTCCTCTGAGGTCCGGCGAACCAGGTCCACAAGGCCGGGCAAGGCCAACCAACGGCCCTGTTAAAAGAAGGAGTCATGTGGTTAATCTATGTTTAATCTATGGTTAATATATGGCTAATATATGGATAATCTATGGTTAATAATAGTTACCCTCTGGTAAACGTTGACAGTTTGCTATTCAAAATGACTATTTTTCTGGTGACTTTTCCCATGAAAAATTGTGATTTTCGATAGTTATGTAAACGTTTACCAGAGGGTAAGGATGAAACATGGGATTTCAATTGAGGTTTTATGGGATGGAATGGGTTTCAAGGATGTTTTTCATGGGATTTCAAGGGGATTTAATTGGTAGGATTTAGTGGGTCTTAAAGGGTTTCAATGGGTTTTGATGGATCATTTCATAGGATTTCCGTTGGTTTCAACGCGTTTTCATGAGATTTGTTGTGCTTCTAACGGGTTTTGAAGGGTATCTTGGCTGAGTCCGCGGGACTTCAATGGGTTAATCAACACTTTGGACACATCGAGCAGCTCATGGGGATGTGTCAAACCTTTGATGCTCCTTATTCATTGACTTCGGGTACGTGGACTGATGTCGCAAACAAATCATCCGCCAATGGTGCAATTTCCGGAGTGAACACCGCATCCTTAAGATTTGAATCTTACCTGGGGATGGATAAAATCATCAAAACTTTAATATTGTTGGTGCAAATCACAGGAGTTCCTAATCTGGAAATCAACGACTTTTGGGATGATTACCCCTATTTGCCGTGACCTTGTGGTAAGGTCAAGGTCAATAATTACAGAAAAAGATGGGGCCTAGCCCTGGTCCTTGAAAGTGTACGAACACTATTAGGGATATTGGATAGTTGGTCATTCTTTGGATCTTTTCGGTAAGACAAATGGGGCCACATTTCATCAATTTCATCGAAGCCATGACTGGAGACAAAAGGCTCTCCGCACCGGGGTCGTTATGGGATGAAACTGGAACTTTGTTTGTTCCTGTATATGCATATATATATATGTCATGTGTGTGTGCGCGCGTCTAAATCCATGTGTGTATATAAATCTATAAACAATTACAGTATTATTATTATATACACATTTACATGCTATTTCGCAGCGACATGGATATGTCCCAGAACATTTCACCATGCTAGTACCCGAGCCCTAATCATTTTCCGAGAAGCTTTCCTCAGAATTCATCCCTTCCCCGAATATATTTAATATTGAATACATTTGAATACCTTAGGAATAGAAAGACCCGCTTCATGTTGGGGGCTCATGCGGGTGCTATTTAGTGTTCCATTGGCTATAGATGGTCTAACACTGTTGAACTCCCAGGCTTCACTAATTTATATGGTAATACTGTAAAACTCACCCTTTTGTTCAAATCCATGGGGTAGGGATAGGGTTGGCCACCCAAACACAAATACATCGCCAAAGCTGGTGGCACCTCATCTTTCAGTTTCTTCCTGTAGTGTGCGAAGGCGTGACCCTGCCAATCCTTGGAAGCGTTGACGGAAATGGCTGGGGGGTAAAGCTATACTCATGGGATGTGTGTTTAAAAATATCATATAGTTTTATAAGTTATATAATTATACGTATACACCGGTTCCTGCATGCAAGCGCCATAAGATTTCAATTGGGTTTAGAAGCACCTGAGAGAGTATTCAGATATGAAATGGTATGAAATGTATGAAGAATGGATTATCTATGTTGGTGTATGATACTTTGCTGAATGCACCCACACGCTATGCGTAGGCTTCACAATGCATCCAACAACATGTCAGCTTGAGCAATGTATCCATAATGGTTTACAGCTTAAGCTGCACCCAGTGGGAGAAAAAAACATATTCATCTATTAAACAGTATTAAAGTGATGTATCATGGCCATGTCACTTTACCTCAGTACCATTTGCTGCTTCAAAGTCCCATCGTTGGTGGCCAGCTGTAGCCAAAATTGGGTCGTTGGGCTTGTCTGTCCCCCATTCCAACCTGTGGTTTAGAAAAGCTTTCTGCCAATTCAAATTGCCACAGTTTGGGGGTAAATCCCAACGTTTGGACAAAGCCTGTTGAAGAGCCAGCATTGAACATGGCTGTTCTGTGATTATGTTGGACTGCACATGCCCATTTTCTCCGAAGTGCAGCATGTTCTCCACATGGTTTTGTCCAAACACTGGGGGGTACCAAAATCTATGGCGGTGGAGAAAAGGACCTTCTGAACCCTGGGATTGTTGGGGGTATGAACAATGTGTGCTTGTTATGTGCTTGTTTCGTGCTTGTTCAATCCATATCTTTCTTATTTTGCCAAGTTTGTTGGTTGGATTCAAAAACCTTTTTTCCAGCTTATTTTACTTACCACTTAACGAAATCTGCTGGTGAAATCTCCCCCAAATCTGCCGCCACGCCCAAGCGTCTCCAGGTTTCACCCCACGCAGCGCTCGCTTGGCTTGCGCCAGCTCCTCCTCGTCGCTGCGGAGGCGTTTCCTCACGAAGGGTCCGTGGAAATTGGTGGAATGGCGCCTCTTTAGTGGGAATGATTTACCTACAATTGGGTGCAACCCTGTATAATTGGGTGATCATAATTTATCAATGATTGATGATTTACCGTTTATGGAAGCAACATGAAGCCACCTATAAATTCTATACCCTCTAATTGGGTGAAGCAACCCTGTAGTGGCATCCATTTATGGAATTTCTAACCGTTTTCTATGGAAACCCCAAAACAAATGCCATTTTTAGTGTTTCCAGGATGTGAGCAACCGATGATATAAAAACCATTAAAAACCTTCCGGTGTCATCAAACATGCCAATGGAAAACCCACTTAATATAGACTAGATGAATTTCCATTTTTTTCACCTTGATTTAGTTTGGGGGTTTGGGGACTTCCCAGCTAGCCATGTTTGATTGCCGGATTGCGTAGTTAATTAACATCAATTAGTGTCCAATCAAATTGGCATGAGGCTCTCTCAACTGATAAGTTTCAAGTCAGTTGGTATTGAGTTATCTATATTGCTGTGGTATCTGGTACCTACAGGTACCTATACTTAATTGATGTTAGTTAAGTTCAGTGGTTAGTGAACTGGCAAGTGATTAGTAAATAATCAATGATGGAGTCAGCTGATGGGGTCACTAGTTAATGGTTTCACATACACCACGAATTCCCCACAGCTAACTATAATCTGATATTATATGCTAACGTGGTTATTCAACACTGGCTGGTTGGTTGTTGGCCAGACTGACATGAGACAGCTTTAAGGCAATGGGACAAGAAATCACCACGGGGAGCCTTAGATACCTTGAAAAAAACATGTTTTTAGCTGGTTAGTATATAGTATACAGCTATAGCCCTTGAATAGCAAAACTTAGAATACAAACAGCGCCACTCCAAACCGCAAGATCCCCATGAGCCACATGTTTGGAAGGCATGACCATGGTTGACCATCGGTAATTTTTTGGACAACAATGGGTGCAGTGACCATTGATTCAATCATACGCTTCGGACTTTTGACTTCCCTACCATCTAATCCATCTACCTCAAGTATGATAATGAACTGGATAACTATCCCCAACCGTAGAGAGACACCAGTCAGTCTTTGGCAATGAAACATGTCCGTGGTGTGGTTCTTCATTCTTGATTATACGTTCCATAATTTTCCTCTTAAAAGATGGTGATTCTCCATTGCCGCCAAAATAAATTCGCACAGGCTGTGTACACGGATAGGATACAACGATATTAAAGCGTGCCCCCCAGTTATGTTCGTTGGTTTATTAACCCGATGAATGATCTAAGACTCTAAGATATATCTACCACAAATCATAAAGATTTCACCTATAAACATCCATAAACATCTGTCAGCTATCTAATTAAACCCCATTAAACCATATAAAGTTCCATTAAATCACCATTTTTCCATGAAATCCCAATAAAAATCACCATGTTTGCTGCTAACGTTGCAGCTCAAATGTTAGCACCAAGCTGAGCTCCCGCACACATCATTGGTGCGAGGGTCGATGGGTCGAATCTTCCTCCGGCGGCTTCCAATGCCGAAAACATGAAAGCTACACATACTGTGGGTGGTTGCGAAATCCTGCACCAGTTGATAGGCGGTTTGTCCATGTTTATCATTGTTTATCCGTTTTTTCGAGGGTTTCAACTGGTGGTGCACGATTTCTTCCATCCACGGTATGGAGGGTAACTAGTGATTGATGTTGTGACTCTTCTTTTGAAATAACTGATCATTGATCACCACTGGCCGTTTTCCATAGATTATGATTTCGGTTAATTGGTCGTCAATACTCGTTTATTATATTTTAATGATGGTGAATTAATCATGATGATGATGATCAATGGTGGCTAATGATGATTAATGATGATTTCACGATGGTTAATGATGGTCAATGATGGAGAATGATGGCTAATGATGTCTCACCATGGTTCTCATCATGGTTAAGTACCTAGGGAAATAGATGAGAAGAATAAACTATTGACCATCATGAACGCAACAATCGAACTGGGATGCTACCCTTAGATGGCCAATTAATGGGGAACATGATGACAAGTTGTATCGAATTTGGAGGTGAATATGTTCAGTCAAAACCACATATATATATAACTATATAATATGTGTATATACATATGCAAAACTATCCATGTCTATATGTATTAAATATTTGGTGATTTTTGATTAGCCCGTTTTCGGTCCTCTTCCAAACCCTTACGAAAGGATAAAGTTCAGTCAAACCGAGTCAAACCAACATCTGTCTGGTAACCAATCTATCAACAATGATCAAACTGTAAAAAAAACATCTATTGACAGTTGTTTACTTCCACTCATTTCAATGGAGCAATCCTTCCCCCTAAGATGTGAACCCCCACCAATCGAAACTGTAGCTCTACTACTGGATCTGTTTCATTTTATAAAAGGCCGCTGGGATTACAAGGTACCTAGCAGACAAATGGTTAGTGATTCCTGATGATTGTTATTGATGGTTAATGATTGCTGACATTAACCATGATTAACCATTGTGGATCATTATTCATCAGCATTCATCATCACTGATCATTAACCACCATGAACCATCATAAACCATCGTTTACCATCATGAATCATCATTAACCCATTGACTGTCTCCATCGTTTATGGAAATGTGGCTAAACATATGATGTTTCGTTGGAGTCATAACTCATAACCTTCATCATTAATTAGTTGACACGTATTGATTGTTACAGTAATGACCATTAACGAAATAATCACCAATCATCATGAACCATCCTTATTCACCATCAGTCAACCATCATCAACTATCATACACAGTCATTGACCAATTAAACGTCATATGCCATCTATGGAAAAATGGCCAACGATGCTCAAGCACCCGTTATTTCAAAATAAGAGTCATACCATCAATCATTGTTTACCTTCCAGCAAACAAACATGGCTTTGGACAATCCATCATTTTTCGATCATGTCCGAACCTGAAGCCTATGGATTTCCATAACATTTTGTATGCTTACTGGCTGGAGGCTAATATACTGATTTTCGCTGAATCATAGTGATTCACTAACCTGAAAATAGCTGACACAACTGCCGCCAGCAATGGGGAAGATTCCCCGCAATCGAGCCATCCTTCCAGTGACATCATAGCGAGGTCTCTTTATGATTCATCCAGATCTTTGTCATCCAATGAAATCCCATAAAGCATCCCATTATATATTGTTCATCATTGGTTCATCCCATTATATATGGTTCATCATAAATTCATAATCACTATTTAATTTGATAAAGAATTTGTTCTATTGGTTCACCCCACTAACACCCAAATTCTATGGCGATCCAGATCGCCTTGCCCAACCTTTGGGCGCCAGCTCCATTTCAGCCGTTTCCTAACGGAGAAACGAAACGCAGCACTGACGCTCCAACCACAAGGGGAAGCCATATGTTTGTTACCACACATATACATGTACAATTGTAACATGTGTGTATGTAAAATCTTGTAAATACGTATGGACCGTATGGATATATATATATATATATGTGTGTGTGTGTGTTTTCTCTCACTCTCTCTCCCTCTCTCTTTTATACGAGTAAATTAATATATAAATTATCTATAAATCATTTGCAATGCATATGATTGTATGTGCGTATGGGTTTGCTGCGAGTTTTTCCTTGAACCAATTCTCGGAAGCATCCCTTTTCATAAATGAATATATCTTCAATAAAGCATGTGGCTTCGAACTTGAATGAAAGTGAATTTAACAGAATAAGTCAGCCAACTAACGATTCAATATGTTTTTACTGTTTCAACAACCCTTGGGAATACGTATACCATGTAGGGAATGTATGTGGTATGCTGTCTGGTTGGTTTCCAATACAGAGCTAGTTCCTCGATGCTCCCGCACGAGCCCGCTCATGGCCAAAACGAGCTATTTTTCTTGGCAGGAACAGCCTCCGTGTTGGGACAACATGAGACATTCTTGTACATAATTGGTATAGTATCATATAAATATATGATTATACATGTGTGTGAAAACAATGGGCAAAAACTGAAATTCTTAACCTCCCCAAGCTGAAAGGGTTGAACTCTAATAATTAAGTGCATATAATCAAGTAGTGTGTGTATATAATGTTAGTTAGTAAAGCAATAAAAAACCACCCGTATAAACTGATGGTTTCTACATGTTTGTGCCACCCATTTATCGAATTTTCTTGGATTGTTTACGGTTGATTCTTCGTCAGTTGGGATGATGAAATTCCCAGCATATGGAAAAATAATCCAAATGTTCCAGTCACCACCAACCAGATAATGTGCATCCCCATTGAAGTACCCCTTGGGCCGGCACTTCCGGGTCAAACGGGCCCATGCTCCGCGGCTGGGAGGACAACGCCGACGTCCTCGCGCACCGGGCTGGGGATTGGCTCCAGTTGACGATGCTAAACCTATGGAAAATCAGAGGCAAATAAATCGGGGGGATGGGATTCTATGGTTAACAATGATCAATAATGGTCAAATAATGTAAATAGAATGCTAATAATGGTTATATAATAATGATTAATAGTTGTTTTTTACAAGGGTACAGTAAATAATTGCTAATATTGGTTAGCAATCGAAAAAATAGATAAGAATAGTGGTTAATAATGGTAAATTATGATCAATTTAATGGGTAGTAATGGTTGACAATGACTAATAATGGTTAACAACGCTTAATGATTCAATGGCACTTTGGGATGGTTTCAAACGCATTTCTTTGTTTGTGAAAAACTGCGAGTATAAAACACTAATGGTTGGCGGTAATTGGACCCACACATCAATATGGGGGATTTGTGGAAATGTGTATATATATATACTGGTTGGTGGTTGACCCACCCCTCTGCAAAAATATGAGCTCGTCAGTTGGGGTGATTATTCTCAGTATATGGAAAAATGTTCCAAACCACCAACCAGGTATATATAACATATATATATATACTAATATACCCCTTAATAACCCTTCATATGCCTGGCTATACTAGTCATTTAGTGATTAAATTTGGTGAATATTTACAAAGTCATGGCGAAGCCATTGCGACAAAACCTCCGATGAACCCGGACTGAAATCTTACCAATTGATGGCAGGTCTGTTTTTTCAGCCCCCAGCTGGACCCACGGTGGGGGTTTTGTTCTTTCATTGCATTAACATCTGGTTGGTGGTTCACCTACCCCTCTGAAAAATATGAGTTCGTCAGTTGGGGTGATTATTCCCAATATATGGAAAAATAAAAAATCTTCCAAACCACCAATCAGACATCTTCAATGGGTTCATATTGTTTTTTCCCCTCTAGGTCCATGTTCAACCCCAACCTTCAAACCGAGGGTCTTTTACATAAGTCTTTAGTTTCTATTCATTTTGAATGGTACCCAAATATATTAGGTGTTCCCGACCATATCAACCATGGTCCAGTTTTATGCAACCTTGCAGCTCCTATCTTGAGGTGGACCTGCAATTCGAGCATTCTTGGACCGCCCGGCATCATCCAAAATAATCTGAACGTCCGTTCCAGAAAGCATCCCTGATGTCGTAAACGTAACAATGTCAACCCATCACTGGTCAGGATTTATCGATCCGGACTGGCATGAATGACAAACTATTAAAAAAAAAAAAACAACACCATTAATTTATCATCATAAACCATTGGGGCTATTAAAACTGTACCTAAGCAACAGGTATTCTATTCGGTCCGTTGGGTTCACCACATGAGAATCGAGAATTTCATATCATCTTTCACCTCACCGGGCGCCAATGAAGTGACAAATGGCTGGTCATTCTTAGGGTCTTCAAATCCCGACAGGGGTCAGTGCTGATGATACGAGACTACATGACAATTTGCATTGGTGATGACAATTGATGACATGATATTATTTCTTGATCATCCTTTACCTACCTGCCTGGCCTAGCTATCCTTCTATCTACATATCTGCCGAATCTGCCTACATGAATATGAGAGAGAAAGAGGTAGACAAAAAAACACGAACAATACTATATATATATAATGGCTCTTTATTACTGTGTAATCTCCTGCTTCCATTGCAGCTCCATTCGCACAGGAACTACCTGAGGCACAAACGCTTGCTTCTTTTCAGATCTCTATCATGTCTGCAAGTGTGGCCCCTGGATGTGCACGACAAACTGAGGCCAAAAGCCGCCCATCAGGCAAGACAACGCGAAGACTCGGCAGGCAAACGTTCAGTTTACGTGCGATACGCCTGTGAGCATCCCATGCGAGATCAGAGCTAAGTAAACTCAAGCATAGGACTTCTTCCCCGGTCAGACTGGAGAATGTCAGCCGCACTTCATTATCCTCACGAACAGGATCAAGCTGCAGCACAAGGTCTCTACCTTGCAACGTAGGGCAAACATAGAACGTCCCTGCTTGAGGCGACGGAGCAATACATTCTCCATAAAAGTTCCCTCCGCAAGCCACAGCACGGCCGTCGCTTCGGAGAAGCGTCGTATGGAGACCTCCTGCAGAGACGTGGGCGTATGACACTCCCTCATCCAATCGCGGGATGCTTCGTTGTCCATATCTGTTGTTTCCACAAACCACAGCACAGCCATCACTTTGGAGAAGCACTGTATGATCCCCGCCTGCAGAAACGTGGGTGAATGACACTCCAGCGTCCAAGGGCGGGATGTTGCACTGTCCAAATGTATTGCTTCCACAACCCACAGCACAGCCATCACTTTGGAGAAGCGCTGTATGGTTCCCTCCAGCAGAAACCTGGGTGTACGACACTCCATCATCTAAGGGCGGGATGTTGCATTGTCCGCATGCATTGCATCCGCAAGCCACAGCACAGCCATCACTTTGGAGAAGCACTGTATAACCCTCTCCAGCAGAAACCTGGGTGTACGACACTCCATCATCTAAGGGCGGGATGTTGCATTGTCCAAATGCATTGCTTCCACAAGCCACAGCACAGCCATCACTTTGGAGAAGCACTGTATGATCCCCGCCTGCAGAAACGTGGGTGAATGACACTCCAGCGTCCAAGGGCGGGATGTTGCACTGTCCAAATGTATTGCTTCC
>Ga0126342_10011858_pt1 | contig 15567 bp, 14 predicted proteins | sample Cyp1metagenome_FD_92528 | JGI IMG/M metagenome (GOLD analysis project Ga0126342, IMG submission 92528) | Coral microbial communities from Lord Howe Island, Old Settlement Bay, Australia - Cyphastrea 1 metagenome | ecosystem: Host-associated > Invertebrates > Cnidaria > Coral ...
ATCTGACATCTTTTCTCACATTCTTCCCGTTGAGGTCCGGCAGTGCCCACTGCGATCTGGAAGTCGCGGTTGAGGTCCGGCAGTGCCCACTGCGATCTGGAAGTCGCGGTTGAGGTCCGGCAGCGCCCACTGCGATCTGGAAGTCGCGGTTGAGGTCCGGCAGTGCCCATTGGGATCTGGAGCTCGCGGTTGAGGTCCGGCAGTGCCCACTGGGATCTGGAGCTCGCGGTTGAGGTCCGGCAGTGCCCACTGGGATCTGGAGCTCGCAGTGGAGGGCCGGCCGTGCCCACTGGGATCTGGACTGCGAGGAGGAGGCGGAGGCGGAGGAGGAGGAGGAGGAGGAGAACAGCTCTGATAAAATCAAACAACCCTCACCTGGCAGGTGGGGAATAAGGCTAACTATATAGCGTCAATTACGAGTAGCGTCAAAATAGCACCGGCAAGCCAAGAAATTCAACTGAATGCTATTCACAAACTGGGGTCTGCCCGGTTCCAAATATCTTTCTTTGTTTTATGCCTGTATCGTATATCTCCGTAATACCAGCTTGCTTGGATATATTTATATTATCACTGTTGAACATTACATACATTTTTTTGAATCTTGCACATGCATTGTTTTCGATCGAAACACATGATGTATACAATTCCTGAGATGTTGCTGATGATTCCTCCAATGTTATTATATATATATATCCGGGTTATGCTTGAAAAAATCGGTTGGTTTGGTCTACAAAGCCTTACTAAGCTCACTGAATATTTCACGTAAGCAACCGACACTTACTACTTTTGACTGTAGATGGGTACCACACACAGGATGGCTTACTTCTTATATGGATCCGTCAACGAACTTGTCAATTTGTAGGTCTGACAATTGCAATGGTTGAGTTGAGATAATCATTTTCCCTTGGTAATGTCCAAACCTATATGATCATTGTTTCTGAAAACAGACTTCCAACCACCACAGCATTCTCAGACTGCAATTGTCGGATATTCTCCGACAAAAAAAAACGGATTGGAGAAGCCCCCAGATTCATCAATGGAAACTGGTCAATTGTTTAAAAATCAAAGAATCTGTCTAAATAATGATTTAATGGAGTCCTGGAGGATGATGGATACCCCAAAAATTACAGTTTTCTCATGAGAAATGCTGATCACCCACGGGGCTGTGGAGACCATTTATTTCTGGACAAATCCTCACGTAGACCGTCAAACTCATAGAATTTCAGAATGGACGTTGCTGCATGCTTAGATAACCTGAACTCCACAACCATCTCTGGTTTTATGGTTAGGATCACCTCAACCATTGCCAACCATTCATGTTATGGATGATATGTTTGATCCCAACTCACCCTGAACTGAACCAGCTTGCGGTCCCAAGTCACACCGATGATCCGCAGGAAAATGTTTCCGGCAAAAATCCAGAGCCCTGGAAGGGCTACAATTCTTGGATTTCTTGGTCAATGAGGATAGATGAACTTCAGAGCCCAGTCCCAGGAAATAGTTTATTGCCATAGAATGACGCTAACCGCAACTTTTCCAGGCCCACGGACGACTCGCTGCATCTCAAACTGCACGCCCTTCTAGATTTCTTGGATACACAAAGACTCGAATCAAACCTAAGCAGAATTGAATCAACATGTGGATGTGTCTGAGTCTGAACATGGGATAGCCATGGATAGCCTTCATTGATTGCTATTTTATAAATAAGGAAAACATAGATTTTTAGAAAGAAAATTCTGATTAACCAACGGATTTTGGGTACCCTGTCATGAACACCTGGGGGAACCATGCTATCACGTCCGGAAACTCGAAAACCCACAGCTTAAGGGCCACCAGCCGGGGCCCCAAGGGCCTGCCAGATCCTCTGAGTCCAGTTCCAGTGCAGAGATGCTGCCGATGCTTCCGCCCACGGCGTTCAGCAACTTGGACCAGGTCTCCATTTCCCCTGAGGGCGAAAATGTATCCTCTACAGCCTCTACTACTCAAACGTGGCTGGAAAATCCCCTACCAGTGGAGGTTTGAATGGGGAAAAATCAATAAATGTGATATTTATTTTCCCTCGCCATGTTTGATTACCAAAGGGACCTTTGAAAATCTGCAAAAAGGTGCAAGGACGTGGACGTGGCATATTTTTCAGCAACATATCCATGCCTTGCATGAAAAGGTAACACATTTGATTCAGTCCTTGACATTGGTATGATGCTTTACCCAGAGCAAAAACGCAACAAACACGACCTACCTTTTTGTGCTGGGAAAAGACATGCCACAGTCTACAGTGTACAGTCATATGTTTTTCGATAGAAAATGAGTGGCTTCACCAAGAGTCTACCAAAAAATGAAACATATACGTGGTTAGAGGGTTTATTCATGAGATGAATGGAATGCAATTTAATTAAATGCGACAAAGAAACACAGATTGAATTTCAGAGCTGGCTCTCAAAAACACCCTGACATACATAGCATATTAATAGCTAAAATCCCAGTTCAAATCACGTGCGCAACAAGTCTAGAAGTCTAGAACTTTGCGTTGGCGGTTTCGGCTGCAGGGTTGAGCTTGGCCAACGCAATGTCTTTTTCCTCCAACATCATCCTAGACCCTCCAGTACCTAGAACAATGGGGTAACAAATGCCCATTGTAACTTTGGAGGTTCAGCAGTTGCAATCATATGGGTACTTGGGGGGTATGAGTTGATAGGGTTGTCCTTGTCATCCTCAAAAACTCTTTGAATAATTGTGACGTTCAGAATCCGCGCGCGGGATCTTTAAACCTGCGTTCACATGCGGAAACCAAGGAACTCCAAAGAATCACATCTGGTATAGTCTATAGTCAAAGCCTTTTCGGGATCGCCATCACAAGTGATCACATTTAGAAAAGGATTTAATCCCTGGTTGATGAATTATGGTGGTTCCCCCAAACAGTGATAAATGGCTACTGAAATGGTACCCCCCAATTAAACAGCCGTTTGGGGTTTATTCATCCGGGGTTGACATGATAAAATTTATACCATGCCCTGATGCTAAAGTGCTAAAGAAACCACCAGTGATGATCCAACATTCTCACGCACACCTTGGGTGCTCAAGGTCTCTTCCTTTAGCGTTGAGCCATCTTCACCTCGAAATGGACCCAATCCGTGACTCGGTCAATAGGAATCATCCCAGCCAGGATGGAACATATCAACTCGCTACCAAACAAAATGACACCACCAAGCAGTCCTGGACCTTACACAAAAAGTCACAAAATTAAGGAATGAATTTAAGGCAGACTGCAGATCCTTGAGTTGGTGACTCAGCTCTGCCAACATGGCATTCGTGGTGATATTTTGTGGCCCAGAATCACAGAATGCTTCAACTCAAGCCCTGCAAACGATCCATCTGAAAAGAACATGAACTATGCATAATTGGATTCAAAGTGATTCATTCTGACTCCGGAAAAAATAAAAACAACATATACTCCTCATGCTGTTGATGACAGAGGATAGTCACATGCCGCAAGAACCAGTAGCAATGGAAGTCGGAAACAAACTCAATTAGCAAACCATTTCAAGCAACTTTAAGTGCACAATTGTAAACACAACCTCGTACTCATACTATTTTGGCTGTATACTTACACTCCACATTTGTGTGAGCATCTCTGTTAAAAAAAAAAAACTCGCTTCAATCCAAATCTGATTTACTTGTTACAAAACTCAAACAACATCAATATTTCATGGCTTTTCTTTGTCTCCAAATCTCTGTCCCAATGATGTTTCTCCTAGGCACATCTTGGAAACCCACCGTGTAAAGGGGTCCCCTACTTATGGAGGATCATCCCACGGATCACAAGTAGTTTTCTAAGCCTGGATACAAAGTCCCCTAAGTGGGTTATCCCATGTAAAGGTATATATATATTATATATAAATATATATATATAATTATAAATATATATATATAATTATAAATATATATATATATATATTATTATATATAATTATAAATATACATATATAAATATAAATGTACTATATAGGTTATAGTTTTTTTAAAAAATATATATATATCCATATACTAAATGTTGCTCCGCAGGTCCTACTATCCCACCTCATTATACTATGTTTTCTAGCTTTCCCCACCATGGGTTAGTTCATAATCCCGATTAAACCAGGTATTAAAATCCTTTATAATATCCACTCAACTATGGATTTTTAAACAAACATCCGCAAAGTGAGTTCTCCCACACATTGTTTATACTAATGATGACATTAACCAACAGCTCTAAATGTTTCACTAACCACATTAAAAATCCGTGGGACGACCGTGGTCATCCCAAACCCCTCCCATGCCTTCAGTGAAGCGCAGGAAGGGTGTTGGAGACCCCTTCGAGACCTGGAAGTCGACTCGGGGCTCACGCCAAGCGCGCGCGCCCGACCTGGGAGGACTCAGATTACCTATAGACCCAGTATCTGAGAAAGATTTGGCAATGTAGCGAAATATCAAAACATGTTGAAAACATAAACTGGTCATATATAGCCTATAGATGCCTATAGCCTATAGCCTATAGTTGTTCATTGTGCGTTTTGTAGCCATGAAATCAATTGAACGAATGGCTACTTGGAGGGTCTGGTTACGAAATCTGAGGGTATTTTGGCGTCGATCCCAGGCTCGATGGGATGATTGGTTCACTACAGGCAGTGATACGGTGGATGGAAGAAATCTTGCGACTTGGATGGTTGAAACCCTATGAATCTTAGGATAAACCACCTATCAACTGGTGCCAGATTTCGCAACCATCCAAAGTATGTAGCCAGCAAGTGAGATCAACAGCCAATGGACAGATATGAATCATGTCATTCATGATTTTCGCAAAAGAATGCGAATGGAGGGAACGGACCCACAACCACCACATCCTGCAACAAAAACGCCTCTGACAGGTTCACCCGTCCTGCGTGCTGATCAACCATTGGGCATGGTTATCAAACTGCAAGCAGCGAGATCGCATCACTAAAATGTGTCATTCCCAACATATGTTTCCATGTGTTCAATGCATCTACAGGAGTCCGAAAAAAAGAGAAATCAAAACAAAACACAAGATGCTAGAACGATGGAACAATCTTACAAATTTCAAAGTGTTCTATCTATTGGGAAGATGTTGTATAGATCGCTCTTCCACCTTGGAACCCTGCTCCCGGTCAACTGATGGCTATGGCGCAAGCATGGGGTACCAATGTACCCACAAAAATCCGGTACTTCATTTGACCATCCCAAATTTCAGGCCAATCATTCGGAGCCATACCCATATACCAATAGGTGAATTGTGCCCATACACAATTGCTGTATATTGCTGTACTGTAACTTCCTTACATCTGGGAATGTCAGTGTAATCCCCACTCAAGGTACCGGCTGTTGACAATGTTCCACATGTTTGAAGGTCAAACTAGATAAAACGCCATATCAGCAAATGTTTGAATATTCATGTCGTTCACTGCACTAAACAAAGGCAAAGGCAAGAACATCTAGCTAACAAGGAAAAGACTACCAATTACAATGCGGGATCTATATATACTATAAAATACGAGTCATCATCTCAATTTGTGGTTCCTTACTGGTTTGAATAGAATACCCATACTTACCAGTGGTACATCATATTATTCTTCTTACAGAAGTATGGTTCCAAGACGTTACAAGTTACAATATGCCCAATATCCACAATTGTGGTTTGATAACTTCGAAGAGGCCTTTACCCTCTGGTAAACTACAATAACTATGGAAAATCACCATTTTTAATAGGCAAACCATCTATAAATGGGCCATTTCCCATGGCTATGTTTAAAAACCAAAGGGTAAGTAGCCTTTTCTGGTTGATTGGAGAGAGACTGATCCATCCGCAGCATCCCATAGGAGCTCAGCTGGGTGTGGAAGTCTGAGGTCACCTGCAGCTCAAATCTACAAGAACACATGGGCTTTACGATTTGATCTGGCACGGTTGGGGATTCCGATACGATACCCTCCAGTAATCAGTCAATGGATTGGTTTAAGGGAAAATTTACAGGAATACCCCATTTTTAATGGTAAAAACAATGGTTTCCTGCAGATTTTCCCTCAACCCAATGACTGAATTCAAAAAATCAAACATGGGATATCAACATTTGAACCAAAGCCACGTAACCTTAAAAGTCCCATCGTTTACCGTCATCTTTCCCCATGACAATGACACTAGTTTGAGTCTACACAACGCTTGGGACAAACTCATTTGGGTATGATTTTGGATGGGTCAAAATTGGGTATTCCCAAATTATCAACGGGTTAATGCAAACACAACATGAAACATAACGAAGCACATCAGCCTTCCCCGAACCTAAAAAACAAAAAGGGGTTCCCTAAAATGGTGGACCCCAAATCATCTAGTTCATATGTCATCAATGTTGGTAAAAAAAAAAACCATTGAAACACCTCAAATTGTGAACCAACATGTAATTTTTGTTTGGTGCTTTCACCCCGCTAAAAAAAGGCTGCTCAGTTTGGGTCATCATCCCATTATGGGCTTGAACATAGCACACCTTTGAAACCGCCAACTGGACGTCTAACGGGGAAAGCCCCAGTTTATAACCACCATTCACTGGTTTGACACACACACAAACAACTGTATATCAATAATATTTATATAAATAAGTTGATTTGTAAACCCCAGACCCCGGTAACTATAGTTGTAAGTATTATGAAAACCACAGTAACTATGCTTATAAGTGAAAAATCGGGAAGAAAATAGTAGTTATGTACAGTAATTAGAATTATATAGTTATCCAATTAGTGATAAGTGGCTCACAAACCCTAGTGAAATATATATGACATAAACCAACTTAGCATGTCAGACAGCTCCAACTTGCTGCACCTCGTGCCGTTCCAGGCTGCGCACCTCACAGTAGATGCCACACTTGGCCTGTTGGTTTGGAGTGGGGAGGTTTCTATGAGTTGCAATGATTTTGTGACATAATATATCTATATAATTATATAAACAGTTCATATCTTATGGGGATACCAGTAAATACAGTAATAAATTGCATATATACATATATATATATATATATATATATAATACATGATTATATATATACATGATTATATCATATACATGGCTTTGCCCGGACCCGCACTGACGACAGGCGACGCATCATCATCATCATCATCATCGTCATCATCATCACCATCATTAGAATTCAACCCTTATTGAAGATCTTCAATGAATGTAGAAGTTTAACGGGGGTAGAAGAATTGAACCCTTATTGAAGATCTGCAATGAATGTAGAAGTTTAACGGGGGTGGGAGAATTGAACCCCTATAGAAGATCTTCAATGAATGTAGAAGTTTAACGGGGGTGGGAGCATTAAACCCTTATTGAAGATCTTCAATGAATGTAGAAGTTTAACGGGGGTGGGAGCATTAAACCCTTTTTGAAGATCTTCAATGAATGTACAGTTTAACGGGGGTCGGAGTTTAATATTACCTAGTACCTTTGTTGATCTTCCCAATTGAATGTGAAGTTTAACGGCGGTGGGAATTTAATATGCCCTAGTACCTTTGTTGATCTTCCCAGTTTAATGTAAAGTTTAACGGGGGCGGGAGTTTAATATTCCCTATTACCTTTGTTGTTTTTCCCACAGGAATTTAAGATTTAACGGGGGTGAGAGTTTAATATTCCCTAGTACCTTTGTTGATCTTCCCAATTGAATGTAAAGTTTAACTGGGGTGGGAGTTTAATATTCCCTAGTACCTGTGTTGTTTTTCCCATAGGAATTTAAGGTTTAAACGGGGGTGGGAGTCTAATATTCCGTAGAACCTTTGTTGTTTTTCCCATAGGAATTATGTGAAGTTGCATCAACATTTGTTTGGGAATGGGAAACCTCTACGCTGCAACACCTGGGCAAAGCCACACGTGGATTTTCTTAGAGGTCACAGTGTTACAACCTGGAGATCTGTCGTTTTTTTTTCCCGCGGAACCTGCCTGGATCCGCAGGGTGCACTGGAAGAGATCGCCTGGGGTCCAACGGCTAGCTTCAGCCACTTTGCCATGACAAAATCCATATATATATATATATATATATGTATATATAACATGTTTTGTGACTTACATTTATAAGGCATTACATTGATAATATTTGGGGTACCCAGGTCATAATATGTTTGATTGTCATTTATTATTTATGTGCGCAATATCTATATATATAATCATATGATACATAATCATATTATATAATCATAAAGATGTTCAGTTGTCTCATGTTTCTCTCTTTCGCAAAGAGAGCAAGGGAAAGGTTCCAAGTTCTAATCTTCATTCTATAGCCTGATGGAGAATGGAGGAGAAACTATGAGCTGGATCAGTTGGATCGATTGTGGTCTCTCTGGAAAACCGACTGAAGTTGCATCCAATTGCAAACATACAAACATAGTGGCTATCACACTACCAAACAAATATGCACCTGGCAGGTTTTTCACATGGCCTGGAGATCAAAACCTGATCATGTATCTGTCAGAAGTTTCGGGACTCCTTTGCCGTTACCTGGTCAACTACCTCCAAACACCTAACACATGCCAGCTGGGGATAAGCAAAAGAGTTGTCAACCCAAGCTGGTCTGGAGCCAGTAACCTCAAGAAATGGATGTGGCCGAAAAATGGAGTGTGATGGACATCCTTCAAACAACTCTGTTTATTCCCTGGTGTGTTTGATTTAGTTAACGCCAGAAATAGCCGCTGTGCACCCCAAACTGGTTACTTTTGTTGCGCCTTGAAATGCCTGCGAAGTGAATAGCATACCTATGAAACCCATCTGTTAAATCCGGAGTGCAGCAACCCAAAAAATGCATATTTGAAGAATAAACTAAAAAAATAGTCGTAAATTGAACCTTTTCTTAATCTATATTGAAAGTTGCTTTAAACTAAGTGTAAGTGTGACAACTACCAAGGGTTCAACAATCCACAGGGGCTGGATGCCCAAGTGACCTTTCTGGCAATCCTTTGTCGTCCCCGCACTATGACGCTGGAGCAACTTCCACGCACCCACCTGAAGAATGAGCTTATTCTGGAAAGGAGACGGTTGAGAAAATTCAATACATATGAATATCTGAGTAATGAAATGAATATATCTCTTGGAAAAGTGTTCACGTGTTCCCAACAGCCATTGCAAAGATACATATCTTATCCAAGTGGAATGAGCTAAGGGAACAACCAAAAACGCTGGATGGTCCCAACGCCGGGTGACTATGAAGGAAAATTACCATGGCTGTAATGAAGTGGAATGGGCAAGATGTAGAATTGACTTCAGCATTGCAATCCCCCAGAATCTGTATATATTGGGGTGAGAAGCGTATCAGTATGTATCAGTATACTTTGTGCAAGTGGACCAATTTGTTGTCAAGCCGATTGGTGCTAGGGAAATTTTAAGACAACTCTGTTTGAAGTTAAACTTTGTGTGACTTTGGAGCGGTGATTTGTCAATTTTCTCGCACATCACCAGTTACCTGGGGTGTTAAATCTGCACTGCTGCTTCAATATGCTTAAATCATTTTTTTTGCTGAAAGCCCTGGTTTGGTTTGCCAAATGGCCAGCTTTTCTGGGGAACACCCAAATCACCGGAGGCAGAACCTGCCAGTCAGGAACTTCAGTAGGGGTGTCTGGGATCGGAATGGCACTGACTACACCTCAGTGGCTGAATTGTTTTCCTTTTTTTCTTGAGAAACAACAGGAAATCTGGAGGACTTGGAGAATATTTAGTAAATAAGTGACGTACCTGTAAGTACGACTCAGATCGCAAATCGCTGGACTCTTGTTTGGAGGCTTTCAGAAAAAGACCGGGAAGCGAGAGAAAGGAAGACCAACAGAAAAAGCAAACATAGTAGGTCCTGTATGCATTGAACATTTTGGGGTACTAACGGGACTTAAAATTGCTTGACCTTCAGGATCTTCTAGTTTCAGTTGTCAGTTCCATATACCATCTGGTTTTCAAACATGGCAGTGGAACATCACACATTTACAGATGAGTTTCCTATTGAATCGTTGAAACGTATGATTTTAAAGATTTCTCATTAATGCCATGTTCGACTACGGGTGTTTGAACCTCAAGAATCTTTCAGCTTCAGCCCAATGAGTAGAAAAAACCTCTCCTGCCATGCGGTCCCTTCAGCTTGCATCCCCTGTCACCGGCCAGGTGACGTCTGGCAGGCGAAACCATATGGCCACATTGCACCAACGCAGTTACCTGCGGATCTGCTGTGTTGGCCCGGGGTATCCAGGGCTGAAAAATCCTCCGTCCACATAACAAGGTGCTTTACCCCAGTCATCTTTGGTAATGCCATGCACTTACACTGGTTACCAACCATCCGACAGGGCGCTGAAACTTGCACGTGCTCCCTGCTCATGAGCAAATAGCTCCTGTGGGGGCCAGGTACCCCAGTGATGGGGTCGTGTCCGTTCTATACCATGATTTTGCATGTGCCAAAAAAAACTATTTCAACATCAGTTTTTGGTGCGTTACTTTGAGTGTCTTGGACTCTATTTATTTGCCTAGGCATCAAGTAATTAATTAATTTATATATATATATACATTTGCAGATCGCATATGAACCGCCTGGAATTCAAAAGTTACGTCGAGGTGGACCACCAGCACTTTGGTCACACGGGGCTCGAAAAGATAGCTTCATGTTAAAAGGGATAGGGGCGATCGATCGCTTTCAAGCCACAAACAAACAATATTATATATATATATATATACAGTATGATTCGGTAAGTCTTGGAAAATTCAAGGAACGGTCAAACACAAAATCAAAAAAACATCTCTCCAAAGTCTCGAAAAAATATCAAACAACTCTAACAAATCTAACAGCCCTCCAACTGAAGAGCTCCTGGAGTCTATGGGCACTAAGGTGCCTTGGCATGAAGATCCAGGGAGATAAAGCAACACATCTGCCACTTGTGATAGACCCTCCATGCCAAAACAGGTGGTCATATTGCGGCAAGAAAATCCCAGATGTTTCTGGAATCAATGGAGTCTTTGATTCGTTGGATTGGTTTTGTTGGGAAAATCAAAAAACCGGAAACCATGGTAAAATTACCATTAAACCATTTAATGTGGGGATTTCCGGCCAAAATTGTCCCATAAAGCAATCCAATGATTTATAGAGTTTGATGTCTTACAGTAGTTCTCAAAGAACTTGGTAGGGTCGCCATATTCTCAGCGCTGAATTCGGAGATCGATGGATCCCATGTCGACAAGTTTCGACAATACCCCAGGAAACACAGATGGCAACCAGGCTTCCCAAAGAAAGATTATTTAAAGCAACTAAAAACAAAGAAAAAACATACTTCATAAACGAAGTACAGAAACTATACTGGCAAAGGACTTTTCGATCTTTGGGGCTACTATATTAGATTTATACAGTACTTGATTTGTGAACAATATTCACGTGCCAAATGTATCTTCTTGAGAGTCACAGTTGGACGAATCGCTAACCTCATCCCAGACGGGAATTGTCCTCGCCTTTGTTGATGGACTAAGCCACCACTGTAACTCGTTGAAATATGTTGAAATAGAAATCTTTAGGTCTCCATTTTTAGATTATGAAATCAGGTACCCTCTGGTTATGACTAACATAGCCATGGTATAGATGGCCCATGAAAATAGATGGTTTACCGAACTTAAAAATGGTGGACCTTTCCATGGCGAACTGTTAAATAGCCAGATGGTAAATCAGTGAAATCCATATTGTTAATGGATACCTTTCCCCATCCAATGGCTTTTTTTAATGGCCCAGTGGCGCGGCTCAACCCCTGCTTGCACCAGTTGATCGCAGAGAGCGCTCAGCTCACGCAGTGGTAAGCGTGGATCTCCCGTCAAGCGTCGGACTCCTGTTTTTGTTGATATGTTGGGGAAAGTAAGCCAAACATCTCGAAAAAAAACAGAACAAAACACATAAAATGATATAAAATGTTGTTGATTTGGGAATCCTCACAGATAAAAGCTGATTGTTTGGTGTGTTTTGGTAGATTACTGGATCAAACCATGACCGATTCTTCTTTGAAGACTTTACGCGCCCCCAATACAGCCAACATGGTAGACCATCCGGCAATTCAATACAGCTATGTAACATGAACATAGTTGGTTAATCTAGCAAAAACTGGTGATTCTCATAAGATTAACCAACTATCGTAAATCAATCCATGTTAGTTTAATCTAACATGGTGTCTCATAGTTGTCCTTTGATGTTAGTTAATCTAGGTAAAACATAGTTGGTAGACCATCTCCATGTTAGTTTACCGGTAGATCAAAGCACGACAATACAATGGCCATCACTGAGACCAGGAGACTGAAGGCCATCCAACGTCTTTGGAGCACTTGTGGCTTGATCTGGGCCTGGATCTGACCATCGCAATTGAAAATTCCCCACGTATAGAATTTAAAGATAGCGGTCCCATTAACAAAAAAACATTTATTTTCTAGCGGATGTCCAATTGCCATGTTTGATTTCCAAAGGGTAACTTTCAAATATACTGGATAGTGTAGCAACATGTTGGTTTAGTCCATCTTGAGGGATGCGATGAGGAAAAGGAATATGAGGCTTTCCCGAAATAAGACCCCCAAAACATCCATGTCAACTGTCAACGGTGTTTTTTTCCATCATAAACTTCACCATCCATGTTGGGGTACCATCATTTATGGAAATCCCCATAAACCACTGGACTCGATACATATAATGTTGCTACTCGACAGCGAGATGTTGGTAGATTTCAACTCAACGGGTTAACAGCAGGCTGTTGCAATAGTTGATGGCCCTCGGTCAATCATAAAAAAGTTCAGTCAATTATTCCGAGCGTAGGCAACCCAAAGTGGAATCGTGATCGCTTAAATAGTTCCTGCCAACCAGCTCGTCCAAGCATGGTATAAGTACCAAGTACCCTGGTTTCAACAACAAAAAAACTCTGGGAACCTGATGTTGCTTCATCACCCCATCCATGTATCCAATGTATTACAAGGTTAGTGGATAAGAGCTGAACCGAGAAACAAATTTTCCCAAGATCTCCGCTGCACTGAGCCAGTTACTCGAGCTCACAACTCAGAAATAAACCGTAACCTGGAATGCTAGGCCATTGTGACCCAAACCTAGAAATCTTTCTACTGACGTTGCAGTGAGGTCACCCTCATTTATCCATAAATCAATAAACCGTATATATATATATCTCTCTCTCTATCTATCTATATATACAAATAATGATAAATATAAATATATATATATACACACAGTGTTGGTTGGGTTCAAAATTGGGTGTCCCAAAACCCTATGGTTGATCATAATTTTACCATTTGGAGGATACTGCTGAAAACCCCATTTTCAGACAGCCCAAGAAAAAGGTTTCCTGAAATGGTAGTACCCCTAAACCATCCATCTCAATGAGTTTTCCCATTAAACACTTATGAGCCAACCGTTTTGCGGATCCCTCCTTTATGGAAACCCCCGATGCACAACTGGACTGTTGCCTCTTCAGCCACTCGCGCATCCACGATCACCGACGTGCTGGGCGCTACTGGTGTCTTCACCACGGCTACAAACTGACCTCATGCACGGATAGTCGTGGTTTATAACATGGAGGGTGAAATGGTGGTTGACATAATTTCAGTACATACATTTAATTGGGGTATCCAATTTTGACTTATATAGCCATATATTACATACACATACATATATATATATATATATATATAAATATTATATGGGGGGTTCCTAAGTCATGGGGGTACCCCAATAGCTGGATGATGGATTTGACGGAAAATCCTCCTCAAGTGGATGATTTGGGGTTCGCCCCAATGAAAGGTTGATTTTGTTTAAACATTCTTTGGACATGCACAATACATGTTGGGAACCAAAAAGGTTGGTTGGCCCAACCGCAATATGGGTTCAGGAATTTTAGGGGAATTGAAGTGATCTATGGGATTTATTTGAGTCAAGGTCTACCTAGCACCTAGCATGGGTCATGAGTGGTGTTATAGAAACCAAACGGGCAATATGGGAAAACGCGTGGAAAATGAACAAATAGGATGGGCCACCAAAAAAAAAGGAATCTAAATGCATGTATCATGTGTGTGTGCCATTCTATCCTTGGATAATTGTATGCAGTATGCATGTGTATAGAATTTGACAAGTGCAACAATGACAGACTCCACAAAAATACATCGCCAAAACTCCGGACATAAACAACTCCAAGGCGCTCTCCGCAATGGCCTTTCCAATCCAGGCACCGCAGTTGGCATTGCCAATGACCACCAGATCCTGTGCTTCGGCTTCCAGGATCAGTGGCTCCAGCTCCGTCGCCTCCTTCGCCGCCGGCGTCTCCTTGGGCCGCGGTGCGGGGGACGCCGGGGACGCCGTGGTCACCGCCAGCTGCGCTGCCAGCTGCTCCGCCAGCGCCGCCGCGCGCGCCGAGGCAGCGGCCACGGTCACCGGCGCTGCCGGTTGCGGCGCCGGGGTCGGCGCGGCGTCGGAGTCCTCCGAGCCGCTGGAGTCGCTGGACTCGTCCACGTCTTCGGGGCGGGGCGGCGGCATGGCCGTTTTTTTGAACAGCTGCAGAGGACCAAGTCATGAAAGACATCATGGAGAAGGGGACGAAGTCAAACTTGGGAACCAATATCTATTGCAGCCATTGAACATGTTCAATATATATATATATTCCATATTATATATATATATATATATGTAACATTGTGTAACATGTGCAACAATCATATAGTATAGGTAAATAATTAGATAGGGTAAGACCAGAACAGATAAGATAGGGTAAAATAAATTATTATTAGATTAATTAGATTAGATTAGATTAGATTAGATTAGATCAGGTAGGTAGATCTATTTACATGCACAATTGTTTGATGTAATGTATATGTAAATGCTATGTTTATATCATATGTAACTATATGTGATTTGTATGCTACATAGAGAGAGGGAGAGAGGAAACAAAACAACTATGTAGGCTATGATGTGTATCTGAAAAATATGTTCATTGTATTGGTTTGAAACATTATATGCATATCCAGAGTATTAACTAAACCTAACCATATATGGTTACTATATCTGGTATACGTACCAGGCATTATGTAGAACTATAATGTGTACATTGCACGTAAAATAGAAATATATATATATATAATTTACCAGACAGTCAAACAGTTACAGTATTTACAAAGAAACACACCTACAAAAATAAAACAGACATAATGCAAAATAAAAACGTAATATAATGCATATGGCATATGTATTATGCTATTGTGCACCACAACCTACATACATAAAATTAGATATGCAATAATATATATACATATATATATATTGACAAACATAACCCATCATTCATGAAACTATTTCATGCAAAAAAAACTGATGAGTTTGTACGTAAAAAACTGAACCAAACATGTGTTACCTACATATAATATTAAAAATTACTTTACTTCGTGTGATCCCCACCATGACATTTATACATTTTGTTACTGGCAAATCTTCTGGCATTCTATCTGACATATTTTCTGGCATTCGATCTGGCATTCTATCTGGCATA
>Ga0126342_10011859_pt1 | contig 15566 bp, 12 predicted proteins | sample Cyp1metagenome_FD_92528 | JGI IMG/M metagenome (GOLD analysis project Ga0126342, IMG submission 92528) | Coral microbial communities from Lord Howe Island, Old Settlement Bay, Australia - Cyphastrea 1 metagenome | ecosystem: Host-associated > Invertebrates > Cnidaria > Coral ...
GGGTCGCATGGCATCATCAGCCAGAAGAGCGGCAGCATAAAGGTCGGCTGGTCCGGCTAGTGAGGAACCTGTCGAGCTCTTGCGACACACCTTCGCGGCCACGAGCGGTATGGCACAGTATGGATTGAAAGCTGGCAATTTCGAAAACCTGCCAGAGGTTTCAGCCTCATGTTTTGATATGATGAAAGCCTTCGCGGAAGAAGGGCTACAACATCAGCTTGGCTTGCTCTGTGAATCAACTTCAGTTTTGCTGGTCTGGACTTGTTTTTTGCAGCTCCCATTCGGGAGATTGAGTCAATAATGTTTATTTACCTATGTAAATATGTATACAGTAGTTTTATTCATACATATATATATAAATATGTCTGTATGTATGCACATATTATATATATAATTATTGTTTATGTCTGTAGCAACTAACCTTTAATCGTATTCAGTATCTCTTGCGGTGAAACGTCAGGCCATCTCAGGCCATTTGTTTGGACCGTTTTTTGCCCTCCCAAACCCAGCACCATCAGCCAAGTGCAGCCAACTGCCGGCATTATGTCCCCCAACAAAACACCCCCATTATTACTTCAAATTCTTCTTAAATAATGGGACATACACCAATTAATTTGGGAAATTTCATCGTGGTAGGTACCAGCAGTGTCAATGCCCCAAAAAATCAGGAGCCTTTTGGGCAGCACAGGTCACCCCAGATAATTTGGCCATATGTAGAAAAATAAACTATATATGATGTGAATTCCTCCAATCCCCAAATATGGTTCCCAATGTGATCAATCCAATAGAAAAATAAACGTATACATCCCCAGATTATTATCAAACTTTCTTGTTACCTGGAATGAGACGACATCATGGCAACTCGAGCAAATTACAGCCAAGTTCCAAGCCCCAAGATGTTTTGGTGGTGGATTTTTTTCCTGTCCATTCAGTTTTTTTTCATTCCAGAAATTGGATTTTAAAATCATGATTGTTGGGATTAAGGGGTTGCCTAATGCCTACAAACTTCTGGGAAGAAAGGTGCCGCACTGGGCAGAGAGGGGGGCGCATGGTTGCAGCATGCTGCTCTTAGTAACCCCATGGGCCATAGAACTACAGTTCTGATCTGCAAAATGTTTCAGGTTTTGCCAAGTACCTAAATACAAAGGATCCCACCGGAAGTAGTTCCTATTTAGGGTCTTTCCCGAATCCCTATATTTGATGCACTTGGATAGTTAGGGTGGGATTATCTACGTTCATCAGCTAAACACATATTTTTGTTGCAGGGTATCTAAGGTTGGCCATGCAATGAAAATCCTTCCAAGATCTCCTTCCCCCCAATTCTATTCTTGAGGTTGCTGAGTTTTGGATGATGGCATTTTCCCAAGGGGAAATCCACGTCCTAGGGTTCAGGATTTCGTGAAGGCATTCGAATAATGGGGATATGCATCAAAAAAAATATTAGGATCAAAATAAAATTACTTTTAGGGTCCAAAAAAAACATGTTATCAGTTTAAAAAAAAAAAAAACGCTATTCTGGGAAAGGGAAGGAAGGAAAGAAGGAAGCAAGCAAGCAAGCAACGAAGAAACGAAGCAAGGAAGGAAGGCAGCAAGGAAGCAAGCAAGCAAGGAAGCAAGGAAGAAAGGAAACAAGGAAGGAAGGAAGGAGGGAGGGAAGGAAGGAAGGAAGGAAGGAAAGAAGGAATGAAGCTGAAAGCAGTATTTCAGGACACTTATACACTTGTTGAACGTGGCTCTCCAACTATATCTACTTGATTTAACTTACATTCGCTCACAACAGGCATGTTGTGCATTGTACATATATATATATATATACCTTGAGTACCATATATATATATATACACAAAATCCCTGAGTACCATATTCCACCGCACACAGGAGCACAGACAGGTATTGTCATTCTGCTTTGGGGAGAGGCGCTGCGCCCTTGTTTTTGTTTTGGGCTGGATCCTATGTGGATATAGCATGAGTATTGAGCACATTTGCGCGCCCTGTCAAAGCTCAAGAGAGATATAGAGTAATCCTGTAGACACCGCGCCGACTGGCTATTGGCCGAGTATAAAAGGTGTGCTAGCTGTCTGGGAAGACGCTCTAGCTGATTTAATCTAGACGCTAGTACCCCTCTTCAGCCCTCCCCCCAATCCCCCTCCCGCCTTTCTTATTTGAATCCGAGCTTGCGCATTTGTAAATATATTACTGGACAAATGTATTTCAGTACAGTCCATTCAAGATTTCCAAGTCATATGCTGACATACACACAACCCTAACCCTTCCCCTACCCCCCCACACCACCTTTGATTTAACTTACATTCTTCATGCTCACGGTAGGCATGTTGTGCATCATATATACCTTGAGTACCATTTATCTAAATCATATATATATATATATATGCATACATACAAAGATGTAAACCCTGAGTACCAGCCATATTCAACCTACAGCAGCACACGGGAGCACAAGTATTGTAAATTCTGCTTTGGGGGGAGGTACATCCTGTGCTGAGCTGTATGCGCAACTGTGCACATTTTTAACACGTACTGCTACATCCTGAGTCTGCAATCCTTCTGCTGGCGTCTTGATGTTTGTGCCTTCACACATAGGTATGGCACTGTCATTCCTACCCCTCATGATTAGATCTGCTTTGCACTGCGCAAGCCGCAATATGCGCGCCTGTGCGCATGTTTGAAGTACACTGCTACATCTTGAGTTTGCGACCTCTTGCTGGCGCCTTGATGTTTGTGCCTTCCTACATATGTATGGCACTGCCATGCCTACCCTCCCTCTAAGTAGATCTGCTTTGCACTGCGCAAACCTTCAACATGCGCACCTGTGCGCATGTTGTACCGCTACATCTTGAGTTGCTACCTTATGTTGGCGTCCTAGTCTTTGGGCCTTCAGACAAAATTAAGACACGTCCAGTAGAAGAATGCTGCTTTAAACCATATGTACATGCAGACATGCATACAGATATACATGCACGCGTGCGTACATGCATACATCCACTAAAGACATGCATGCAGACATATACAGACATAAATGCACACGTGGGTACATGCATACATCCACATATTAATTTATGTGCAGTAACAGTCCGGAGACCGACGCATTGGTATTAGCATCTGAGTTAGCGATGAGCGATTGTTGCGCAATTGTGGAGAAAGTGGTGCGCGCAATGGTTGATGAGGGTATAGGTTTCTGGGGGTATTTTTTTGATACGAATAATCTGTTTTTTGATCCTTTTGGGTCATTGTTTGATGCCAATATTTTTTTTTGATACCAGTAATATTTGTTTATCCTTAACCCGAATAATGGGGATGAGAATCAGCGAACTTATCTGAACAAATTACAACGACCTCACTGTTCTCCCTCACTGGGAATCATGGTTAATTTAGGTGAATCATCCGAAAATGGCCGCAAATTTCAGGTTAGTGATTTATTATAAATTACCCAAGTATGCATTTAGTCGTATATATATATAGGATGATTGTGAATGGTGGTTGATCTAGGACAATCTACCATAGCCATCCATAGCCTTGCTGTTTGGTGAAATCTTCCTGAATGTTAAACATCTTTGTTGCACAAGGGGGCCCCCTGTGGTAGCGATAGCGAATTCTTCATACTTGGTGGCCCATCCCACTTAGAAAGTCAGGCATAACCCTAGGTATAACCAGGGATATAACCCATTTAGGATTCGTGGGTAGTTCGCCACCAAGTAGGGTTTATGGGGAATAAAACGAGTCAATGGGAGCGATTCACCAACAAACATCTTCAAGGCCCACCTGGGACGTTTCAGGTTTTGGGGGCTTCCGCCGCTTGCAGTAGATGCCAGGAAATGTCTGCGGACACAAACAGCAGACACTTAAACTTCGATCCACTGCTACTTGGCAGCCAGATTTAATGACCTAAAACATTGAATAGGTTGTTGTTTTTCTGAAATCAATTTGATTCAATCACATATAGAATCCACAAATATATATATACATATAATTATATATAATTATATATATAATATACACATATACATATACATATATGTGTATAATTGTGTACACACGTATCTTTATATGTGTCTTTATATGTTTCTAATTATACCTCTGATTGTACCTCTGTGTGATAGCTGTACATTTGACTCCATCAGATTGCAATCACCATCTCATCTGCAAATCCAATGAACGGTGGTGCGCTGGTGGTTCTAAATCTACAATGTGGTGTCCCCCAGTGATGTTTGTTGGTTTATAAACCCCATTGACTATAGTTATACTTACCATAAACCATAATAGTTATTGGACTTATAAACCAACTTAGCTATCTAGGGGGGCCCACATTGTACCCTTTGGTTGTTTAACACACCCAAATTTGATTCCAAATCCGATCATTGCCGATCAAAAGAAAGGATCCCCACAATGGTCAGTTTAACACACCCAATTTTTTTGACTTAGTGGAAAAATGTAGAATATCAACTATACATAAATATACCCGTCGGTGAAAAAACATAGCGGGAAAATGCTGGAAAATTACCCATACAGACAGAAAATTGACCTATTGAACATAGCCGGTTTCCCTGGCTATGTTGGATTATCAAATGATATTTAGAGGGTTACGAGCTGGTAAAGCAACACATTATGGGCCGAAGATTGATATCTTTTTGCACTCTTCATTTCCAAATTGTCAAGATTCTTGGGTATATTTTCTGCTGGTCTCTGGTTTGGATTTTCGGGTCCACCCCAAAAGGCGTTGCGCTCTACCTTCTGGCACTAGAGATTGCTATGGAAAATCACCATGAAAACGGGATCTATCGAACTACGTGGGCCATACGTGGGCCATGGTAGCCGTGGCATCATGGCAGCTACGGGTGAAAATTGAGTAATGTGGGCCATGTGGGGATGCCAATAATAAACCTATCATTTTGGATGGTTTATAGAGATTATTCAGCACCCATTTATGGTGATTTTGGTGATGGTTTATTGGGTTTACCGTATACCACATTACCTGGGTTTTGGAGCACTTGGCACCTGTCCACTTGGTCCATCACAACGGTTGGTGCCCAAAAAATGTGTTGCTGAACTACTGGATCCCATATTTACCGCGAAATTGACCTGTTCCCAAATGCAGGTTTCCTACTCAAGGACATACCAAACCTTCTATTGTCCATGAAATTCTCACCATCCAGCTATGGGGTACCCCCATGGAAAACCCCCACTACTGTATCACCATGCCATGAGCCCATGGCTAGGGGCCAGAACCTCCACCCATAGGTTTTAGCCCCATGGGTTGGTGGCCCATCCCCAATTTTTGACTTCCCACATATACCTGTTGCGGGGGTTGTGGATCACCATTTTTATATCTAAAAAATTGGGACCGTTGAGACTTCCACTTACTTTGCAAGGGGTTCCCATAACTACTGTTTTTGATTGAACCCCATCACAATCCCCATATCCGGCCATACATGTTTGGCCCATACGAAGAATTTGGGTATGGGATGGTATGGGTGAAAAGTAGACCCCCTTAAAATTGGATGGTCAATACTCAAATGAACAGAATCTGCGGTTTCGTGGGCCTTAAATGTTGACTCGTTCCCATTTGAACCCATACCAAACAGTGTCCCAGGTGATCGAAGCGACGAATTTGCTTCGCGGGGCCATCATAAACCCGTGGAATCCAATTCTGGCAAACGGCCAGCAGAGACACCACCGCACCTAGAAGTCAGAGTTCCGATCCAGATCTGACCACGGCAGGGTTTTTGCATGGTTTAGTGGCAGGATTTATATAGATTTATTACCAGTTCACCATAGTTAGCTAAGTTATGCTAAGTTGGTTTTTAACTCCAATAACACAATAACTTGAGTTTACAGAAGACATTAACTTGGGTTTATAGTGTGTGTATATATATATATATATACGTAGTGCTGGTTATAAACCAACATTCCATGACTGGCAGTGCTTGAGGCTTTGTTCTTAAGATATTTTTTGACTTTGTGGATCAGGAGATCCTTGGAATCATTTGGAATCCTTTGCGGATATGACGTGCAACATAGATACTTGTACCGGTGGTTTCAATAGGGATAACTACCTGGTTTAATGGGGATTATAATAAACCACAATAGGGATAACTATTAACCAATTAATCTGGGTAAATGATAACCATTACGAACCAATATATAATCTGGGTAAATTATAACGACCTCACTGTTCTCCCTCACTATAATCATGGTGAATGTATAGGGGAAACATTCCCAAGATAGCCTTATTTCAGGTTAGTGAATTATTATAATTTACCCAGTAAAATGGTCTAATGACGTGGATGATTTTGGGGTACCCCGGTTTAAGGAAAACCCCATATCATGGTCACTCGGGGATACCAACAACTTTTTCTCAATTTTAAGAGGCATGTCAGTTATGAGAATCAAACCAATCACCAACTTAAACCATCTTAAGTCCACTTACTTCATTGTTTTTTGTCATTTCAAAAAAAAAACATGTAAATGTTGAAGATGCGCAAGATCTTTGTGTATTTGTTCATGGTTTGTTGGTTATTCTCCTCCTCATTGGTGGTGAAAAAGACAATTCTTGTCGACATGGAATGGATGCTTGTCACTCCAGTAACTCTAGGTCAACCAACTGGATGGGTCTTTTGGTCTTTTGGTATGGGATTATCTACCTTCACCAGCTAAGACATTGTCATTTTTTGCAGGGTATCTAAGATTGGCCATGAACTGGACGTTTTTACGAACTCTGGCTGGTCTCACCCGACAGGTACCGGTGGTGTCTGCAAGTGTTTTGGCGCGAAGCGCAGACGAACGATCGCGGGGTGTCCAATCGTTTTCATTGGGCATGGCTCAACAATGGGTGGATAGAAAACATATAGAACACATGGATCTTACGTTGACATGGAACTCAAGAATGACATCAGGGATCATCATCTTCCAGACTCCATTAAAATACACATCTAAAATTTGTTTTCCACGTTAAAGTCGTGGGGTCATGTTGTTTTTCCTTACATGTGTTCATGAAAATGGATCTATTTTTGCTGTCCTGTCGTTGAGCCATCCCGAAGTTATTCCTGGCACCCCGGTGGCTCCCTAGTTAAAGGTGCCCTGTGCAAAGACCACAGGGGCAGTGGATTGAGTGCGAGGAAGGCATCTCTAGTTGAGGAGATAGCAGGATTATTCCTAGGTCAACCAACTGGGTGGGTAGGGAATCCACTAATAATTATAACAGGAATTATAACAACATTATAATTAGATATTATAGCAATTATAGCGGTATCTAATAATTATCATCCTTTTGAATATTTTGCTATACTTGGGAATATCCACTAACCAGCTAACAAGTTATTTTGTTGCAGGGTATCTAAGATTGGCAATGATTCTTGATAATTAAACATCTATGAATCTATTCAATCATGTGGGGGTTTTGCGGGTTTATAATATTTATTTCATGGAAAATCCTGGTAAAATATGGATGGTTTAGGGGTACCCCCATGACTTAGGAAACCTTCATATTCAAAAAATATCCTGATTTTCTCTGCTCTGATTTGAACCAGGAGAATCAATCAACGCTGAGGGCTGCATGCCTAAAAAATATGCGTTTGCTGTTTTTGGGAGCAGGAAACCTGTGCTGTTTGAAAGGCTAAGCTGTCCAATGCACAGACGAGGCAGTATGTATTAGATTATAATAGTATATAATTTAGTATAAACACACATATATATATATTAAATTATATATATATATATTAAATATTATATATATGGATGTGTTTGACAATGACAATGTGGTATACCCACAAATGGCCAGTTCACTAGGAAAAATGATTGATCAGTGGATTGTTGGGATACCATACTACCATAATTTTCAGACATCCAATACATCAATTTTTACCTAATCCGGATCCTAAATTAATTTGGAGTAGATACAGTAGTGTCAACTTTGATCATGCCTGTCGAATGGAACAGGATCTAGAAATTGAACGTTGATAATGTGTTCTTTGCTACAGAGTAATTAGAATGTAATTATATGTTTATGGATTTGTGTTAAGAAAGCCAATATGTCAAAAGGGGGTCAGGGAATTTGGAGTGAAGATGAGTGAAGTCTATTGTTGAATCCCCATATATCCAGGAGTTGTTTTTCTTTTTGAAGTGACAATTGCTGTTGGATGGCGCTTTGGTTTTCATCTTGATTTTTTGGGATGTAGCTGCTTGCTGGTCATACTCTCATTCAACTTGGTCACACCTAAAATTGATGTCATTCTCATGGACGAATCGTTGACTCCTTGTGAAAAGGATACCCCTTGTGAAAAGGATACCTTCATGGCAGGGTACCCTTATAGCTTGGCATTTTGGCATGTTTTGTTTGATCTTCCAAAGGTGTGATCTTCACATGTTTGTGCTGTACTTTTTTATGTGTCAAAAAGGATTCCTCGGAATCGTCGAGCTACAAGCGCCACAAGCATACGTAAGATATGGATACATCATCTATCCCATCCTGGCAATACTGTGACTGGCATATTTATTGGGCTTTATATATATAATTATATAATTATATATATATATATACACATTACCCTCTGGTTATGTCAAAATAGCTATTGAACATGGCCCATAGAAATAGTTGATTTACCTATTAAAGATGGTGATTTTCCATAGCTATGTTAGTTTACCAGAGGGTAAATATATATAAATATGATAGTAACCCCCCCCGAAAATATTATATAGCGGTAAAACGGATATAAATAGTCCGTAAGTTTTAAGATCGTTGTGGCACTTCCAATCGTCAATGTCATTCAAACAAGAATGTTCTTGTTTGTTCATTCGCTCTGGCTGATCTATTTTGTCTTGGTTGTCATATGTTCAAGCATTTTGTAGTATGATTTATGTCTCTTGAGGTTTTGGTTGATGATGCTGTAGCTGTAGACATCTTGAATCATGCTACGGATTTGTTTAGTATTAGAAGCTGTCTAGAATGTGCTTCTCGACATAGTTCCCAACATAGTTCCCTACATATACATATGGGTGTGTGGGTATCCACAAAGAAAGAGGGTCACAGACAATATGTATGTGTGAATATGTATGTGTGAATATGTATGTGTGTATATATAAATATGTATATATATATATAGACATAACATGTATGGGATATCTCCGGTTTTACCTGTAATGGACATCCAACGTCATTTGCTTTTACCGTGGTTTGTTGCCGATATTCACCATATATGTTTGCCTGATAGTTACTGGTAGTTGTTACACCACCAAGGTCAAGTATTTGTTGATGTTTGGTTCTGTTGGAAACATCTTCAGGAAACCAATGTTTTTTTCCCAATGTTTTTCGGGCTTTCTGGCTTTCTGGGGTTTTGTGTAAATCTTTCCTTCAACCATTTCTGGAAATGTTGTACAGTTGTGGCTCTCAACAGTTATCAATGGAATGAACTACCTCCTATAACTAAGGTTTCATTATATATCGTTAAGCCCATAAAAGATAACTATTAGTTGGGCCAGAACTGTAAATTACATTTACACTTATATGCTTACATCTTCTTTGGCGTTTCCAATTTGTCCATCTTCGCATTCAGTTTGGTGGCAGTCTTTGCCGCTGATGGTAGCAGTCAACTCGGGTCAAGTGGCACTCGAACGTTTGAGTGGAAGGAGAAAGATGAGTGATGGAAGTATTCATGCTGGGGTTCAACTGCAGTTATGGCCCAACTAACATTTCTTATATGTTTATGGACTTATAACGCTATATTAAATTCACCTTACTTATAGGCAGGAGTTATTTCATTCCATTTATAACTGTTCGTTGGGCCATAACTGTGGGTTGATGTGGGTTGTCATACCAGTGGGGTATACCGGTGTAGCTGCACCATGATGTGGATAACAGTGGATTCAGCGGTAGACAGGTGTCATCATCAGCAAATGTGGATTTCATAGAAGAAACCTTGGTTTTATACAACATGTCTCAAGGAAAAAAGGTATGTAAGCTCGATATTTCTTAAATGTTGAGGGGATCGGCGTTTGTTGGTTGCGGTGAAGCCCAGTCTAGGGCAATCTTGATGGAAGCCAAAAATGACAAACTTGTCATGGAGAAAGAGCGTCTTTCAAAGCCACTTCTTGGGGTCGTATCATGCAGTTATGGCCCTCAACAGTTACAAATGGAATTATAACTCCTATAACTAACGTTATATATCGTGATAAACCCATTTATAACTGTTCAGGGCCATAACTGCGTTCATGTTGTATCTACAGGGGTTTGCACTCTTCTTGGAACGTTTGCAAAACATGAATTCAGTCAGCACTTGTGTTGCAAGATGAGTAGGGTACCAGTCCCAAACCTAGAAGCTTGTGTAAGGGAGGGCATTGTTTTGTTTTCTTTCTATTCCGCTTAGGCATTGTTTCTTTTTCTGCTTTTATGTCTGGCTGCTTTTGTTTTTCTTCTTTTCTTACTTCTTTACTTTTCTGTTTCTTCGCTTTTCCGCTTCTCTGTTTGTTTTGTTATTGTTGTCTTTCCCTGCTTTGTTTTGCTTCTCTGCTTTTTTGTTTCTCCGCTTTGTTTAAATAACCAATTGTAAGTTCTAAAGTAACTCTTATAATCAATGAATCAATCAGACCTAGACCAACCAAAAATAATTCTTAATCCAACCCTGAATAAATGCCAAAGTTTTGCGGCTAAACAACTTTTAAACTTTAAATAAGCCCTAAACCAACCCTAAATGAATCCTGAGCCTTGATAAACTTTAAGCCATCCTTCAATAAACGCTATACCAACCCTAAACAAATTTAGAAACAATTCTGAATAAACCGTAAACCAAGCCTAAGCAAACCTTGAAACCGATCCTATTATAAACTAAATAGGCCTTAAACCAATCTTAAATGAACCCTAAGCAAAATACAAGTAAACCCTAAACCACCCCTAAATAAACACTAAAACAACCCTAAATAGACCACACCCTAAGCAAAACCTAGATTTACCCTAAACCAACCCTAAATAAGACTTATACCCACCCCAAATAAACCCGAAACCAACCCTGATTGTTGAATCCTGAACAACCCTACAATAATCCCTAAGCCAACCCTAAATAAATTTGAAACCAACCCTACATGAAGCCAAAACCAGCCTTAAAAGACACCAAACCAACCTCAAGTAAACTCTAAACCAGCCGTGAATCAACTTCAAACCAACCCTCAATCAACCCACAACCAACCTTAAACAAAACCTAAACCAACCCTAAGCCTTCAATAAACCCTAAACCAACCCTAAAGAAACCCGACACCAACCTTAAATGAACATATTTGTGTGGCCAGCAGCGTCAGCAGTGTGCAAAACATGACCCTTGCGCCAGAATCCTAGCCTCAAGATCAAAACAGAAAAGAAAACAAACGGAAAACAATATGGAATATATTATAGTATATATGTATTTAGCAGTTTATAGTATACAGTATAGTATATGTGTGTATATATATAGATATATATATATATATAATAGTATTGTATATTATGTGAACATATTTGCCCAAACAATTTGGCAGCCCTTGTGTAATTGCATTCTTAGGGTGGTGGAATGGAGGAAAGCACTGCCAAACACATTGCAACACCGGAACATCATCAAGAGACATGTGAAATCAGCAAAACTGTTGGGAGCAGGTCAGTCACCGGAAAATTCTGTTCCTGACATGGTCCACAGGCAAACGAAGGAAATCACAAAAAGTGTTGGAAAACCATCCTCAATATGAAGTCTTGTGGCTATGGCAAATCTGGCACATTTCCATTGAGAAGTGGGGACCATATAGCAGGATACAAGAGACCGATTATTCAAATGTTTGAATATAGTAACCCCAAAACAGATAGAACACACATGTTCCACAATTCACTGTGTTTCTTGGATCTGACTTATATATAATCATTTATACATATATACTACAGTATATATATATATACATACATATAAATAATGTGTATATATATATATTGAGACACCCTTTCAAGGGTTGTGTCGATCTCTTCTAGCCAGACGATCGAGTCTAGAGACGGCGTGGATTTTTGTTCATTGTCATTTTGTCAATGGTACAGGATGGTGCCCACCCAGTTATGTTTGTTGGTTTATAACCCCCATTAACTATAGACTATAGTTATATGATGTTATATGTATAATAATCCATAGTTATGTATAGTTATAAGTATAATAAACCATAGTTATTGGAGTTATAAACCAGCTTAGCTATCTAGGGATTGTAGGGATTGTTTAAACATACCTTGCCAGCAATGGAGGTTTTAATGGGAAATCCATGTGCAATTAAATGTGGGATATATAATTATAGTCTTGGATTCTCTGAGTCCATGGTGTTATTTTTCTGGGGTTAAGCAAATCCAAAATATACCGCCAATTCAGGTCATTTGATGAGCTGAAGCCATGCGAGTTTTGGGGTTAGCCCTTGAATTTTCAAGTTCGCACTCAGCCATATCTTGCTCTCAGCCACTTATGTAGAGCCAGAAGAGGAGCTGCCAATGGACATCTTGTGTCATATTGGACATTGCTATTCTGAATCCAGCTTTGCGAACATCATAAGCTATTAAGTAACATATTGTTAAAATATAATTCCAAACTGGGGTCATAACTACCACAAGTTGGGATACAGCCCCTAACTGGACCTGTACCGGATCCAGGTTTGGAACACACAACAATATGTTTGGGGAATCTTAAAAAAAACAACGAAAATCGGAACTGATGGTTTAAATCCAAACTGTTTGGGGCATCTCACACGGACCTAATGCCGTGCATTCTGAGTGGGGATTCTTCGACACCAAAGTTGCATCAAGAATGTCTTTAATGTTTGAGGGGACACCAATGGTTAGATGATGGCCCGATTTTTTTCGTCCCACACTTTTGAAAAGGTTAGATGATAAGACGTGGCGGTGACTTAGGGTCAGAGTAGATGGATGAGAAATGCCCAATGATGGCGGAAACTTCCTTGGAAGACAAAGCGATAGCAGAGGGTGCACCTCGCATCAAGTCCCTCGGTGAAGCCATTAGTCAAGCATAGTCAAGCCATTGAGGGTACCCGGCTCACAAAATTGATCAACATCGATCTATTTTGGAATATGTTGTATTAATTGTAGCAACCTTAGAAGATAGAACAGAGGGAAAGCTGGAAATATGAAAGAACGGACATCTCTACTATCCTGGAAACACGTTTCTATCTCTTTTGGGCTTGCTTTTTTCAATTTAACCGTGCCATGTTTCATCGCATTTCAGATCCTGCTGCTCCCAGATGCGATAAAGCCACCATTGACCGGTTGACATGGAGTAGTAAAGTTATACAAACACGGTGTATTTGTTGCTGGATGATTATTATTGTTGATATTATTCTTAGATACTATATATTGGTATCACTTGTGTTCTCAATATTTACTGTTACATATGTGTTTTGTTTTTTTTTAATTGTGATGATTATTAAGTTTGTGATTTAATTTGTGATTATATTGATGGTGATGGTGATGATGATGAGGAGGATGATGATGATGATTAGTATTTCTATTAAGACTATGTCATGATGACGACACGTCCAGTTCTTGTTTCTTAGAATCCATGGTGTGGGGCTGGGATGCCAACCACCCTTTCGGGCAATCGTTCATTCAAAAATGCCGCAAAAATCCTTGACCGCCAAAAACATGAATAAAACATGAATGATTAGAGTATTACCCTCTGGTAATTTAACATAGCTATTGAAAATTGCCATTTATAGTGAGTTGTCCCATTAAAAATTGTGATTTTCCATGGTTATGATAGTTTACCAGAGGGTATCCATTTGGGTATGAGTCAAAAGCCTGGTACCCTTGTGTTTCACCCAACCAATAGCTGGGAAGATCTTCATCCACCCAAACATGCAATATAGGCTTTGACATATCACCATTTAGAACTAGGATGGGTAGTTTAATCCTTTAATCTTTTGCTATAAAGTAGGAATATCCACTTTCACCAGCTAATAAGTTATGTCTTTTTGAATGGTATCTAAGATTGACAATGATAACTACAGTGCATCCATTTAGAACTGAAAGATACCCTCTGGTTATTTAGCATAGCTATGGAAAATGGATAAACATTGCTCATTTATAGATAATAAACGTCTATCCATGCAAAACTCAGACAATGTTTGTAAAGCAAATAGAATCCACCATCCCAAATGTTACCATAAATGGGTGGTATAACCCATCAACATATAGGCGGTTTATTTATTATTTTACTAACCAGAATGATGGAATTGGATTGGGGTATCTATAATCTATCCCAAAATGTCCAAACATTTCAGGTTGGTGAGTTGTATTACGTCAATTCATCCGCATAGTTGGTCCCACACCACCGTGCCATGGCTGTTTTTTTTGGCCAGCGGCTTTGGGAAAAGCTTCAAAACCTTGGTTTGCTGTATGTTCTCGTTTTTGCCAGCCATACATATCATTTGTTGCTAAGTTCTCTGTTTTTCCTCCCAATATCGGCTTGCCAATTTTTATTGGTGTGGGACCCCCCAAACGAATGTTACCATCTGGTTATTTAACATAGCCATGGAAAATCACCAGTTTTAATAGGTAAACCATCTATTTCTATGGGCTATCTATCCCATGGCTATGTTAGTCATAAGCAGAGGGTATATGATACAGATATTTTCAGGCCAATGTCACGAACTGGTTTATGGTAAGTATACAGTAACTATCGTATTCATGGGGTGACTCTGTACACCAACGTTCACATCACGTACACGGGGGCACCACATTGTACCTTCTTTTTTTCGGGCGACCGAGGTTTGGCTGCCATACATCCAAGGAATCCCTGGCTGAACGCCTCAGCAGCGGGATGTTGGCGGAGTTTCGAGGCACTTGCGAGGCGAATCCGCAGGGCCGCCTGGGGAATGCTAGGTCAATCTTGGATGGGTAGGGACTCAGGGACTAAGCCTTGAGTCTTCTGGTATGAGATGATGTGTACCTGGTTGGTGGTTCGGAACATGGCTTTTATTTTTCCATATCTTGGGAATAACCATCTCAACTGACGAACTCATATGTTTCAGAGGGTAGGTACACCACCAACCAGATTAAGAACCTGTCTTTTTTTTGCAGGGAAGGACTGGCTGATTGGCCATGAATGGTCTGTAGATCAATTTCTTGGGTCATGATTAACTATATAAAAATTACTTTACTTCGTGTGATCCCCACCATCTCATTTATACATTTTCTTACTGGCAAATCTTCTGGCATTCTATCTGACATATCTTCTGACATATCTTCTGGCATTCTATCTGGCATATCTTCTGGCATATATTCTGACATATCTTCTGGCATTCTATCTGACATATCTTCTGGCATATATTCTGACTTATCTTCTGGCATATCTTCTGGCATATCTTCTGGCATATCTTCTGGCATATCTTCTGGCATATCTTTTGGCATTCTATCTGGCATATTTCTGGCATATCTTCTGGCATATCTTCTGGCATTCTATCTGGCATATCTTCTGGCATATTATCTGGCAAATCTTCTGGGATTCTATCTGGCATATCTTGTGGCATTCTATCTGACATTCTATCTGGCA
>Ga0126342_10011860_pt1 | contig 15565 bp, 12 predicted proteins | sample Cyp1metagenome_FD_92528 | JGI IMG/M metagenome (GOLD analysis project Ga0126342, IMG submission 92528) | Coral microbial communities from Lord Howe Island, Old Settlement Bay, Australia - Cyphastrea 1 metagenome | ecosystem: Host-associated > Invertebrates > Cnidaria > Coral ...
CATTTATGGTTCCCACTGCCCACTGACTCATCTACCCATTTTGATATGGCTCACAATTATAAATAAAAGAAACCATTTCCCAAAAATTACAGTGATTATTTGACTTTCTTAAATGCACCCCAGCTATTATTATATTATCTCCATTATATCAAATTGCACCCCCATTGTATCATGTCATGTGCATCCCATTATATCCCTATTTCAGTTGGTTTGTTATATTTATAAAACTACATCTCCTTACACTCCATAAACGCCCCCCCCCATTAAGCCAGATATATCCCCGTTATGTCCATTACCCTCTGGAAATTAACGTAGCGATTGGAAATGGCCATAGAAATAGTTGATTTACCTATTCAACATTGTGATTTTCTATAGCTATGTTAGTTTATCAGAGGATACCCTCTGGTAAACGTTTACATAACTATGGAAAATCACCATGTTTCATGGGAAAACTCACTATAAATGGCCATTTTCAATAGCTTTTTGTATGTTTATCAGAGGATATGACATATATGATATCACTAGTTGAGTTGGCTGAATCCCAAGTTTCTTGGCTTTTTCCAAGACCCGGATCGCTTCAAAGACTTCTTCTGGCGCCGTCCTCAGCGAAATATCCGGCCCTTTTTATCCGGCGCGAGCTCCGGCTTGTTCCAATAAGGATAGCATATGTTGTAGGAAAAAACAGGGCAACTTGGAAAATCAGCAATCAATGGATTGGTTTAAGGGAAAATTTACAGGAAACCATGGTTTTTACCATCAAATTGGTTGGGGTTTCCTGTAAATTTTCCCATCATCCAGTTCTATGAAGCAAGGATTCCTCACAATTATATGCTCTAATATCCTCTATCAGGTTCTATCAGAAGTGATGTTTAATACCTCCACTACAAGGGTATACGGTATATGGCCAATCTTAGATACTCTGCATTTTAATTTAACTGGTGGCAACAGATTATTTTTTTACAGTACTGTAAAGATCTGTAAAGATCTGTAAAGTACCTGCCCAGGGTTTCCCCAATAAAGGTACCATGAACATCCATTATATCTTGGTTACATTCCTGTTGCTGATAGTTCATATCCTCCTGATATCCGACAGAACCATCATGAAATCACCGTTTATGATGTTGTAAAATGGCAAACACACTAGTATTACCATGAAAATATGCCATGATATACTTACACACAAACGGGAGGTGTAAATATATTTGCTGTAAAAAAAATGCACCTGATCACCTCCCATTATCACCACATATCCCCATTGTATAAAATAGTGTTTAAAAAAAAATGGTTTTTCAGAAGTCCTGCACCGGTTTTCATAGGTGGTCTGGCTGCCATTATTTGCAGGCTTTCAGCATGTTTCAACGGGTTAAGCAGCATCCTTTTGGTGGTGCAGGATTTCGCAACCACATCACCGCCCGGTTCGGACTCACGCCATGTGGCTCGCGCGTCAGGGCAGAGGCCGCCAAGCTCCTCAAAGCCGCCTGGGCCAGCGCTGAAGCGTCAAGAAAATTGACCAGTGCTTACCCGGCGAACACGGCTGTAGAAAAGCCCGGAAAGAAGGAAAACTTGCGATTTGACATGATTGTATAACTTGATTCAACGTGATTTAACTTGATTCAGCCATCAAGAAACATGGTTTTCAACATTGAACAATGGATTTAAGAAACACAAAACATCATATAACAACACTTATAGGACATGAGATCGGATGTGTAATTAACCAACAAGATGAGATGTCAGTCAGGAATGGTGATAAAACATATTTAAAACATGTTAGAGAATAATAACATGTTATCAACTGACGGCTTCACATACGTCATAAATACAAATCACATCGCGTAATAATAATTTCGTACCATGCCATGGGAGCCAATTGAAAGCAGCAACATGAAATGTTGCCTAACTATCAAACATAGGGACTTGCCTATACAACATAGTTACTGACAAATACTGAAATAATGGAATCATGGACTTGGGTTTGGACTTGGGTTTGTCCAAAAATGGGGCTTGAAAAAAACAAAACAAATCTGCATAGTCCCGATGATTCACGCGTTCTGGGGGGTTGCCCCATTGACAAAACCAGTCGGATGGGTCGTCTACTTCCTCTTCCAGCTAAAATCATTTGTTGGGCAAGCAAAAAAGTGCATGTGACTGAATGTAAAATTGCACATGCATATGTTTTGTAGCCTCCGTGGGAATGTGGACAATAGGTGCCCAACTTGGGGTTCCCCAGTGTTCAAAAGCATGCTTTACTAGGACCAGTGGCAGAGTCCCCAGTGGTCAACTTCAGATACAAAACTCGGCCTTGTTAATGGCATTTATTTCTTGGAGGATCTTGGAGGTTCCAACTGGGTCATAGGATTGTTTAGGGTGGTCTCCAAGTGTAACCCCAAAAATTGCGTGGCTTAGAAGTTTTGGACATCAGTCCTCCGAATTTCTCCCATCAAAAATCGTGGGCCCATGTTTGACCATCTTTTTCCTTCACTTTACGGGCAGCCAGGGCACTGCACGCCCGTCTTCCGACTCCACGGAGGGGTCCTGGGTTGGACAATGGGCGCATTGAAAACATCCCAGTCACAGGAGCATACCCAAGTTCATAAACCTCAATTGGGAATTGTTTGTATATGTGGTTTATTCTTAGGTTTACCTCATAAATCTTGGAAAAAATAACCGTCAGTGAAACTGGTCAAAATCTCACATGACTCACATGATGGTGGTGATCTCTTGGAAAAAAATACTAATGTGGGTACCTGTGGGTAAAACAATAAAAAACCATCCCCCAAATCACCATAAATAGGTGGTTTAAACCATTCCGGAATGGGATGTTTATTGTTGTTTTACCCCCATTAATCTACATCTGGGATTAGTCCCATCGTCCCTGGATAGGTTCTCCCCCCCTATGGGCCTCTGCCCGCGCAGCCACCCATCGAGTCTGTTCACGAGGTGGCCGGGTGCCAACACGAGGGGCGAGGAAGGCCCAACCGAGTGGCAGCAGCAGGGCCCTGAGTCAACGCGGTTGATCCATGAATCACTGGTTTCAATGGGTACCCTCTGGTAATTCAACATAGCTATTGAAAATGACCATTTATAGTGGATTTTCCCATGAAAAATTGTGATTTTCCATAGCTATGTTAGTTTACCAGAGGGTAGAACAAAGGATGGAAACTTGGGTTTTTACCCTGAAATATACCGGGTTCCCTGATGTTACTCCCCCATGAACCAAGAATTATGGGAAAGTCATGATATCATCATTCCAGGTGCAGATGGACATTGGCACCTCAGGGTAGCCAGACCCCTCCACAGGGGTTCATGAGGAGGTTTCCATCATTATCTGGCTGAAGCAAAAAGGGGAATTCACAGGCAAACATGGGACAATTAAATTACGATAATTTTGGTTTCTACCTATGCAAGAAATAGTTTCCGGATTTTACAGAAATGGCAAATAAAGACGCCAACGCACTTCACAAATTATGGCTGAAATGTTGGGCTATTCCGAAATGTCTGAAATGATGCCCACATATGCCCACGATTTTGGGGGTGCTCCTGGTGTTTTCTTAGTGAGAAGTTCACCATGAGTTAACCAAGCACTGGAAGGCCTGGATGGCATTACCCAGCTACTTCTTCTCTGAAACAATCTAAGGTCAGTGAGCTCATGCGTTTGTAAGGATGGTGTGCGGAGGCATGATTGTCTTGGTGTTTGCTGACATCCTGCTGAAGGTTTCACTTCTACAGCAGAGAGATGGTAAATCCATCTAATCCCCAAACAAATTAAAAAAACAAAATGGCCACAATAATTTCAGGGATTGGTAAATGTCCCATTTTGGGTATATTGGACATCACCTGAAAAAGTAGCCATAAAAAAGACCATATACCTAATGGTTGGGTGATGTTCAATGGGGTAATAATCCACAATCCATGTAGATTCCTCCCAGTATCACCACCGACTGGGGACCAGGCCAGCACCACCGCGGGTGTCGTTGGTGTCGCGCCATGGCTGGGAGTTGCTTTTGTTGCGTCAGAACAAGCTTAAATGCAGTACGCCCAGGTAGGCCAAGAATGATGTGTTGGCTTTGCCCGTGACGGTTCAACATGTTCTCTTTTCAATCTCTGCCTGGAAATGTGCTCCGCTGTGATGCAGATTTGCTGTATATAAACATGGCATTCTGTGTGCAGACATTTCACCATTGGCCAGGAAACAATCTTTGCCCCACACATCCCGCACATACATACACATACACCAAGGAAACCATGGTTTCATTTACATCCTGCATCTGTGTAAAAATTGACCCAGAAGGCTGCAGCCAATACAACTAGACTCAACTAGACCCCCATGTCATTCCAGACCGGAATTTCAAAGCCTCTCTCTACTGCACAATGATGTCGTCAAATCGTGGAAACAAAGTTGTGGTGGGTTTGGTCATTTGGTATGCCATTTGTGATCATATATACCCTCTGGTTAGTTTAACATAGCCATGGAAAATGGCCCATTTATAGATGGTTTACCTATTAAAATTTGCGATGTTCCATGGCTATGTTAAATAACCAGATGGTATCTACTGGTTGCTAAATGGAGTTGCCCCATGTTATTCCATGTTATTCCTGTATGCATCAACCAAGCAGTGGGAAAAGGACCTCTTGTCAACCAACAAGTTAGATATCGGACATCTATATCCATCACTCTGGAGGCTCTCAATACTTCTGTGCATCACAGGCCTCCGTACATAGAACATTTAACCAACCTGAATTTGGCCAAATTGCATTCTGTCCTGCAGGATCACAATTGAACACCCCGAGAAAGGATGACAAAGGGGAGTGTTTAATTACAAAAGTGCTTTTCAACATGCCCCAACATCAGTGCATTTCCAGGGCAAATGCTGACTTAAGGAAGGGCCCAACCCTGCAGTGCCTTTCGAGACTCCCTTGTTAAAAGAAAGACCATGATGTAGGAGCCTGGCACTGGATTCAATTTTGGCCAACCGCTTGCCAAAGGAACATGTTGTCCGGATCAGATCGGCAGATCGACTTTGGTTTTCCCATTAGATATGGAGGTTTTAGGATGTTTTAGGGGGGTACCCCATTTCATCAGTTGATTGGGATTTTCCATGGGAAATTCTCCATGCAACCAGTAGGCTCCATGGCCTAGGAGCAGCACAATCAATGCCACCTCGGAGCGGAGATGGACGGTCCGCGCTTAAAAAAGCGCGGTTTGCGAGATGATTTGTTCTTGAACATGAGGGAAAACCATAGGAAAACCATAGGAAAACCATAGGAAAACCATAGGAAAACCATAGGAAAACCATAGGAACATGGGAAAACCATAGGAAAACCATAGGAAAACCATAGGAAAACCATAGGAAAACCATAGGAAAACCATAGGAAAACCATAGGAAAATGGAGGTTTACCCAACCTGGTTATGACTAAGAGTTTGCCATGGAAAGATCCACCATTTTTAAGAACGGTAAACCATCTATTTCTATGGGCCATCGAAAAACCATGGCTATGTTAGTCATAACCAGAGGGTATTTGTTATTGAACATGCCCAGATGCTCCATGGTGCTGGAATATTTACCATCATTTGCCCGAACAAAATCACCCAGTTTTGTAGGAAAATATACCAGCACCATGGAGCATATGGGATGAGGGAAATTCCACCATTCAATACTATCATTCGATACTTTTTTTGTTCTTTATGGTGAGCTCTGGATTTTATCCTGGATTGTCAAACCTGAAGCACCCTATGCTTCAGTAGCATCGCTGTAAACCGTGTTCGTTTGTTTCCGAGGGCTCCATGAAAATTGCCAAAGAAAACATCGAGAACAACTCGGGCTCGGGCGATAGTTGCAGCCTTCCTCAGAACGTACTCCAAGGTCGAACGGCCTGCCTGTGATGCACCGGACTTTCTGCATAGCTCCCGACTTGGGATACAAAAAAATCATCAACCACCTGGATAGCCAAAGGTGCCATGATTACGATTTCAAAGGCAAACATGCATGTCTTAGGATTTCAAAGTGTGTAAGCATCAAAAAGTATCGTTTCTTAACGTTGTTGGTATGATCATTGTTCATCATCATCGAAGATAATGTAAACGTCAATAAACATCAAGGTGGATGATAGAGATTCCGATTCCACTTTCATGGGCCCGGGTCATGTAACTCATGCGACATGAAAACTGCAGGCTCTGGTGGTAACAAACATTTACTGCACCGACTGGGTTGCACATACCCAATTATCAATGTGCGTTTTTGTTCTGCGTACAACCACATAAAGACTTAAGCACTTGGGATGATTTATGACAGCCCCCAAATGGTTTATACGTGTTTGTCTCAAAATATGATACCTCCTACACTTCATGTGGTAAGCAGAAGTAAATGTATCATCCCAATAATTTCAATAGTATCCCACGACTTATTCCTTATATATAATCTGAAATCCAATAATTTCAATAAGGAATAAGTGTGATTTATTGTGGAATAGATAAGATATTACTTAACATTCCTTAAGTTCCAAAAAAATATTGTGGACTCCACATTGCTTCAAATCTGTCAAGAAGTTTCAACCACTCCCAGCCCTGGGTGCTCCCGGCATCCCGCCAATTGATGTCGGTTGGGTTAGGCGCTCGAGACACCTTCACCGCGTACCTGGGCAGTTTTTGAGGGAGCCATTGCCATGACGACCTTGACTTTATCTTTGATTAATAATCTTGATTATCTTGATTCTAAAGATGCAAGCTTTGATTATCTGATGTTTATTTTCTTACTATGACTAAAGATCCCATTATGTGTTTAAATTAATGATATATCCCACATTATCCCACTTTATCCCACTTTATCACTCGCCATCACTCACCTCAGCCGTTTCTTTCTGTACCAATTCTGGCCGGCAAAATCCCACCTGAGAGTCGTGGCTGAGTCTCGCACAAGGGCCTGCCTCCCACCTCAGCATTTCCAGCAGTCAGCGAACTGTGAATGTCAATCTCCTATTGTCTTCCTAATATGAAATAGTCCCAAAAAGGGGTCCAATTCATGAGGAAATTCAATATGATAGTAGCCCCGAAAACGATGGCAGAAAGTGGTTCCAGGGTCTTATAAATTGTAATTTTACCTCATTAATTACAGGTTTCCCACCTTTCCATCTACAGTATTTTGATGTAGTTTGGGTTTGCCATATTTAAAAACATGATCAAACCATATTAAACCAGGTTTTTGGTTGCCAGGAGCTGGCTACCGCTGGTGATGGCTGGCAAAATATCCGTGTGTTGGCAACACCTCGGCCTCTGTCTCCATCGATTTTTCACCCAAACCATCCCAAAGCTCCATGATTGCCGGCCAAATCCCCATAGGTTGTTGGTGAAAACATCTTAAATCCACACCCATATGCTCCATGTATGGTATATTTACCTACATTTGGCTGATTTTTAGGGATATGCAACCCATGGTGCTGGTATATTTACCTACAAAACTGGCTGATTTTGTTCGGGCAAATGTTGGTAAATATTCCAGCACCATGGAGCATCTGGGACATGCTTGACGTTCATTTTGTTGTTGGCCATGGTTTTTGTCACGTCTCACTCAGCCATTGAAGCCATTCACCTAGGATCCCAGGCCGGAAATTTGGGCAAGGGCTGCGCATCGCCAAAGAGCAGGCTGCACCTAGGAGAGATCCTGATGAATCACAGTTAATTCATGGCAAGTCAGGATAAATGGTGACCAATCATGAACAAACATCATGAAACATCATCAGTTTTCAAGAGATAGCCGAATCACGACAATCACAAGGGATCCGGCAACACCAGTGCCACAAGCATAAAGATGTTTATGGTTTCAAAGTCACTATAGGGGTGCTTAATATCTGAGGTTTTGCCACAGGCATGTTCATCCTCTGATGGACCATTTTACAAAAAATATGAACCATACTATCCTTCGGAACTAGTATGAAGCCATTGCATGAATACAAGTATATCATGTGGGTAAAACAATGATAAACCATCCCCCAGTCATCACCATAACTATATAGGTGGTATAAACCATTCCCAATTGGGTGGTTTATTGCATTGTTTTACCCACATTACACAGTATATGAATCATGAAATGGACCATTCAGAATTTCTCCCAAAAGGTAGCAGAATCCCAACTCATCCGCTCAGGAGAGCACAAGCCACCTGCCGCCATGTGGCGTCATGTGACACTCGGCAGATACAAGCATGAGGCATTTTTCCCAAGGAAAATCATGATCCAATGTGATTTGGATGAAAACCATCAAAGCTTTGGGAAATATCGTATACAGTAACCCATAGGATCCATGGTGCTGGTATATATGGTAACATGGATCCCATCAATATACCCCCTTTATGTTAGCATATATATATATACCAGCACCATGGATCCTATGGGTGATAGATTGCATCATCCCAAAAACCAAGTACGGTGCCTGAAATGGCCATATTTAATTACATATCTGACCGGTTCTCGCCTGTGCCAGGCGTCTTGTAAAACCAGCGCTGGGCAAAGCCGTGCCATCGCGCCAAGCACCTTGGCGGGCGCAGCATGTCGCAGCTGCTACTTGAAGCAATGGGGTTCCGGCGGCCGGAAAATGATGAATGTATGGTGTATATATATATACTAACATTGGGGGTATATGGATGGTAAATGTTACCATATATAGGATACATGGATCCTATGGGTGTTGAAATATGTTGAATATGTTTGTAGTGATGGTAAACTTGTAAACCTGGTAAGCAACCGGTCTAAGATCTAAAAAAGACCCAGTACCTGAGTGGGGTATTGGCATATTGGCCCTGAAGCCTCAGCCTTTGCAGCCAAGTGACGCCACTTGGTCTGCTTGCTTCCGAAACACCTGAACAAAACTGGCGGTGTTGAGGGGTTTTTGGTTTCATGTTGTGGATAACATGGGGGCGAAGAGAATCGATCTATTATTTAAGATCAATAGAATAACATCGCATAACATATTTATATATATATATATGTATATGTACTGTGGATAAACAACCAGTTGTTATCAGGCAGGTCCTTCATCAAAGGACACGCTGCCCAACCCCTGGGTTCCGTCAGTTGCTCCTTCCAATCTAAACATAGCTAAACACCAATCTGACCTAAAACATCGTATAAAGCGATCAATCTAAACCACTCAACATACTTATCAATGAATTGGATGATGGGAAAATTTACAGGAAAGCCCAACCAATTTGATGGTAAAATCTATGGTTTCCTGTAAATTTTCCCTTAAATCAATCCATTGAACTTAACTCTCAACGAACACCACCATCATCTTCCCCCAAGCAGTCTCTACCAGGATCCAGCGCACCACAATGGCAATGCCGGCAGACTTTAGCTCGGCAGCCTTGGGGACAAACCACAAAATCATCCAAATCTACCAATTTTATGTATATGACCAGGTGTTTCTGAGGCATGAGAGAAAGAGATTGATATGCTAACTATAGAGCTTGAAAACATCCGCCGAAAATTTCGGGGGGTCTTGAGTCTGAGCTTCAGCAGCTTCAGCAGCTTCAGATCTTTCATCAAGCTCCACAGGATTCCACAAGATTCCACAGGTCACCAGGAGTCCCAACACCTCCTTTGCTCAAATCCAGGCGATTTTCCAAGACCTGCGGTCTTAAAAACACCACGAGTGAAGCAATCCAGGAATCCACTGGATATCCTGCTGCTCCCTGGACGGCATCAAACTATATATATATGTAATATAATAAAACATTATATAATAATATAACATAACAAAAAATATAGTGTATATATATATACAGTATATATAATATTCATATTGTCTTTTAGAAGATCAAGATCTTAAATGCGTCTGTCATGTCTAAAACAGTGAGGATACAGTACCCCCAAATAGCAATTCAACTGGTGAAAATGATGATGAAACATGATAAACCATCAAGTTTTTGGGCACCATACGTTCAAACAAACCCCCAAAAATAATCCTATTGATTCACAGATGGTGGGGTATATATATATATATATTCCATACCAATTCCCATGATATGATATTATATGTCCATTAATTTTCCCAAAAAATATCCCATGATATCCCATCAATATCCCATCAATATCCCATAAAATAATATAAAATATCCCCAATCTTGCTTCTGGAGATAGATTCAGATAGATTCAGATAGATATCCCATACGAATAGCAATACATAGCAATACGAATTCCCATTTTCAGATAGATATAGATAGATATCCCATACGAATAGCATTTCCCATTGATTCCCATAAAATATCATCAATTTATTGCTTCGTTCCACCACTTTCCCATGGGTCCCATGTGGGTCCCATGGGTCCCATGGGTCACCATGCACCTGGATCTGTTGCCCAAGGTCAGCCTGACTCTCCACGATCATGTTCTTTTGTTGATGGTTTGATGGTTTATTTTTTTAACTATGCATAATAAATAATATATATATATATACATATATATATATACATATATATATATATATATATACGTATGTCATATGTGTCTATATCATATATATATATATTATAGTTATAAATTTAGAACATAGTTTCATTGGAGATGACTCGACTTTTCCACATTATAGTGGTTGACTGGTTGATAAACTGAACAAACATATTGAGCTAATGTCCCAAAATGTCCTAAAGCACAAACTATGAGTGGTCTTGTAGACCACAAAAAAATATCAAGCAATATTTCCCCAAAAAATCATGTTTTAGGACGTTTCCGGGGGTATAGCTTGATATTGAATGATATTGAGTGATCTACAACTGGATCTGAAGACATGAACGCATGAGTGCTCATTGCCAAAATCAGTTGAGGGCCCATCGGCCCATCCCGAACCAATCACGGGCAAATGTTGGGCTGGTGAAGAGGTAACCACCGAAGTAACTTTTCAATGCAGGATTTTCCGCTCCAAGAACTGTATTCGAATTATTGCCCATATAATTGTTTGTATATCCAGGCGTGATCCAATTTCCAAATCCAGAAAAATGGAGAGTTTGAACATGCAAATCCAGAAAAATGGAGAGTTTCAACATGCAAATCCAGAAAAATGGAGAGTTTCAACATGCAAATCCAGAAAAATGGAGAGATATGGAGAGTTTCAACATGCAAATCCAGAAAAATGGAGAGTTTCAACATGTTTGAACCCATCACAAAAATGGTTTCACTTGAGATGATGCTCTCGGGGGACAACCCTGCAAGGTCACCATGAGTTTACACCCTGGACTTTACTGACATAGTACCAGCCCGGCCCGCTGATCTTATACACTGAGAAGGAATCTTAATGTTTACTCCGGCCATCAATTCTTCGCCTATTTTCGCCAGCCACCCATCAACCTGGGTACCATTCACCAAATTTTACACCACCAAAAATGGCTGGATGAACGCCGCCAAAAGAAACAACTTCATCCTGAAAATTCACCAAATGAGCAGTGTTAACATCCCAGAACCCTCTGCCATTCCATTAAAAGAGTGGTTGACTATGGTTGGTTGTTAAGAACGTGATTCCGATGATGGATTATGATAATCCCCAATATGTTGGACTAACCCTCGAACCAATTATCAACCAGCCATCATGTATCACTTAACTCCCGAAGCAATCGTCAACCAACCATCATGTCCGTTATGTATAACTTATTATCATCTCATATCCCCATATGTCTACAGTATTCTGGTTGATCCCCTATCAATATCTATCAATCATCATAATGATGATTGAATCCCAGGGGTGACAAGATCCCGCAGACCTCCTCAGCCTCGCCACTGATCCTGCCAAAGGCCCTAGAAAGGTGGTGGCCCAGTGATGATTGGGTGAAATTGCACTGAAATTGGCTACCTTAATATTTAATCATGTCAAATGAATATAGTCCCAGTCACTAACAACAAATCGAATGTTACATTCCAGTAAATCACATGACGACCCTGCCACTCATTGGGTGTTGGAAGACTTGGAAGATGAGTCTCCACTCAAAATGGGTGATTTTCAGGGTCGAAAATTTACCAGAGGATACTTTGTTTATCCTCCATGAATTTCTTACCTTGCCCAAGTGACGTTCGTCAAACTTATAGCGATTTCGAAAACCTTCGAAACTCATCTTGTGTGTATATCCCAAATGCTCCATGTATGGAATATTTACCAACATTTGCCCTAAAAATCACCCAAATGTAGGTAAATATACCATACATGGATATACATGGAGCATATGGGGACGGCACACAGGGACGTTCCTCAAAATGATGTCCACCCATGGCCCACGCCCATCCGAAGGCGTCCTCAAACTGACTCTCCGATCCCGCAACTTTTTCAGCTCTTTGGCCCTCAGCGACTCGTTCAATGCGAAGGATGGAACAAATTGGCAACTCGCAACTACTCGCAACCCTCCAAAAGAAAGGATAAACAAACAATGTATGACTATCTTAATGTTTTTTTACATATGAATTTATGAACTTCTATCTTCTGTGGGGATCCCGCCAGGTATGAGAAGTATCCCATAGTCGTTGAACTGAACATTAAAAATCTACAAATCTAGAGTTGGTTTCCCCTGCATCTTACGTCATCTCAAGGGACTTCTCACAGTTTGTCCAAACTGCCGCGGCCGCATCTTATCCGAGGATCGTTGGCTCAAACTGCCCCACATTCCAGGCAATGACAACTTTCACCACCTTGCGGGGAGGGAGGCAAAATCTGGATCCCCAGTGCACAACATGAAGGGCATGCGGCCGCGTGCACAAAAGTCAAATATGCGGCTTGTAAACGTCAGGAAGAACAGAAGGGACACGTATCCATAAGCTGCGGTATTATATGATAATCCCCAATAGATTGGAACAAATTGGGTAATAATTATAGTAATAACATGTAATAACCCCATATAATCATGAAGCCTCAGGGGTTTTGAACAGTGCTCAACTGGGCACACTTATGACTTATGGCTCCTGTTACATCGGTGGACGGCCTTCCGGCCTCCACCCTTCGACCTGCCACGGCATTCTCCTGAAAGAATTCCTTGATCACCTCGGTGTGTCCATCGGATGGCTGGCCCAATGAGGATAAGGCCACCAGGCTGAGCTGGGGACATGCTCTTCTTTGGCACTTGATGGCAGGCCCTGCACAACAGCCGTAACAGCCTTGTTGATGTTGGATCATGATACCATGACTTGTGATGCTTCCAGTCTGGAAAATGCTTGTTGTGCACCTTAAAACGCACTCGCCATAAAAGGCCAATGGACCAAACCCAAGCCAGAATCGCATGAACATCAACAAATTGGGGCCGCAATAGTTTTTCTTCTGTGACAAGCAGCGTTGGTCAGATTTTTGCTGTCTTGAAGATCAGAAACATTCAGAAACCACCTATATAATTGAGGGCTAAATAGTTCACTTATCTAGTTGGTGGTTTAAAACCCCTCCGAAAAATATGAAAGTCAGTTGGCATCATCCCAACTCTTGGGGAACATCAAAGCCATGTTCCAAACCACCAACCAGATCATTTAATATCATTTATATATGGAAGCCATGGCCCATTGAAATAGATTGAAGTGGATTTACCCAGCGATAAAATGCTGGATCTTTCCACAGTTACGTCAACGGTTACAAGAGGGTAAATCAACATTTTCCTATGGTTTTCCTATGGTTTTCCCATTAAAACCTCCATGTTCCTATGGTTTTCCTATGGTTTTCCGATGGTTTTCCCATTAAAACCTCCATGTTCCTATGGTTTTCCTATGGTTTTCCTATGGTTTTCCCATTAAAACCTCCATGTTCCTATGGTTTTCCTATGGTTTTCCGATGGTTTTCCTATGGTTTTCCTATCGCTGTTGGGTCTCTTTTTTTGCGCTGCCTCTGGTTTTTTTTGGGGACTCTGCCTCAACCAAAATGGCAAAGTCATTGGGATGTGTCGTCTCGAGGTCCACCTGGCGCTTTCCGCGACAGTCACGGCTGGTGGTTTCTTGGAATCCCCGTTAAGCTGATCGTCAACCGAAAGGGTTTAATGGGAAAACCATAGGAAAACCATAGGAAAACCATAGGAACATGGAGGTTTTAATGGGAAAACCATAGGAAAACCATAGGAAAATGGAGGTTTACCCGCTGGTAAACTGTCACATAACTATGGAAAGATCCACCATTTTTAATGGGAAAACTCTCTCTAATGGGCCATGGCTTCCATAGCAAACTGGTAAATTACCAGATGGTAAACCATTGTCAACTTGTCAACATTTCCCTGGCCGCAGAAAAGAATGGAAATACTTCAAATCACCATTCACTGAGAGCAAGAAGTGGATTCTTCCCCGGTGGCTAGATTGGCTAGATTGGTTGGAAATCAAGAGTCCATTCGGGTGGTAAACATTGACATAAATCTGATGAACATTCTATAATCAAAAATTGTATGCTATATTATTATACTACAATCTGGTTGGTGGTTTCAACCCCTCTGAAAAATATGAAAGTCAATTGGGGTTACTATTCCCAATATATGGAAAAATAAACGCCATGTTCCAAACCACCAACCAGCAATAGATTATGGGTCATGCGCCATGCGCATCTGGACTCTCTGGGTCAAAATCCTGGGTTTCGGGCATCGAGGGAAGTTATATGGACCTTGGACCTACCTCAGCAATCTGTCCATGGTGTTGTTGAAGGGTCGCTGCTGCTGGTTACCCTCTGGTAAACTAACATAACTATGGAAAATCACCATCTTTAATAGGTAAATCAACTATAAATGGTCCATGTTCAATAGCTATGTTAAATTACCAGAGGGTAACACACAGAAACCAGCTCCTCCCAAAACATCCCAAGGCTCTCTGACTTTGGACATCGACGCGCTTTTGCAGCTCCAGCTTGATTCAAAATGATCAACTGAAGCTTTCCCAGGCCAAGATTCCAAGATCTGGATATATCTGGATGTTGCGCCAATCAAGCAAATGTCAACTGGCACGGGGACTTATATTTATCAAATCATTCAGTTTTTTCTCCATGGATTTCACCATGCGGCATACATGATACAGGAGATGTATGGATACGCCTGAAAAGTTATGCAGAATCCATCAGAATCTTCATCTGGATCAGGTGTATCCCACCTAAAAAAATGGCCTCCGAAGGACCACAATGGATACAGCCTATTCTACCTTTCTAGTGAGAAAACTTCTACAAACCAAACAGAAGTGGGAAAGCGAACATTTTTCGATATGGGAAAAAAACTAATCCACTATTGTTGATGCTTCACTTCCGGGCTACACAAAGGGCTTTCAATCATGCATCAGCACAGTTCACAGGAAGGTGACATGAAGCTAAACTTCAACTGATTGGTTGAACGGAAAAATCGCAGGAAATAGCAACTTAGGGGTTTCCATGCCATGTTTACGTTCAACAAATGAGAAAACAACAGCAGGCTCTCTTCACTGCTGGCCGTAGGAAAGCCGGGTGGTCCCTCTGGGACCCTGGGAGTTACGCGAGGCGCACGTGGCCAACCGCTGCCATGGCAGGAACCCGGCAGCACCGCCAACTTCGCAACTGGTGGAGTTTTCCATCGTTTTTCAACGGGTGTCATTTTGGATCGCATTGGACAAAGGACAC
>Ga0126342_10011861_pt1 | contig 15564 bp, 11 predicted proteins | sample Cyp1metagenome_FD_92528 | JGI IMG/M metagenome (GOLD analysis project Ga0126342, IMG submission 92528) | Coral microbial communities from Lord Howe Island, Old Settlement Bay, Australia - Cyphastrea 1 metagenome | ecosystem: Host-associated > Invertebrates > Cnidaria > Coral ...
AGAGTGAGAGAGATCAAGCACCTTTCAGTCCATCAGTGGCTTCGCTCTGCCATCCCTGATTCACAACAACCAACCTCTCCTATAGGTTTCCTATTTTTGAAACTTCCGCCACCGCCTTGTGCGTACTACTGGTATGTGAAGTTTCCACGTTCATATTGCAGCATCCCTAGGATTGCCGCCAGGATGTATCCAGGTGTGTCCTGGGCAGATCACATCCGATCCTGGCAGCATGCTGAAATCGTGCAGCAGGACTTGAAGATCCACTGGTTCCTGGGTTTCGACCGTGGATAGTGCCCCAGCATCCGGTCATTGTTAGGAAAGTTGATGCTGAAGTGTTTAGCTGTTAGCTTTTTTCCCCTCACTGTCAAAAACTTCGTTTATTGAGTGTGATTTAAGTTGGAAAGACCATACATACCTCCGATGACAACAAATTCAACATATCGCCAGGGTTTCAATGTTGGTCTATGGCAAATTTCACGAGGTTGCGCTACGAAGCGATGGAGGAGTCCCCCGAGACAGAGCTAAAACGTTGCTCGTTTTGATTCATGGCTTGGCCCAAGCAAAAAGCAGTCGCCCTTTTTTTCAGGATGAAACATTAATAGAAATGATATGAAATGGTCTGTGTTTGGCCGTCATCAGATCACAATCTGAGGCCTGGCTTTTTTTTTGGGCCTCAATGCCACCGAGGAGAGCATTAGGTGCAGCGAAGCCACACCCAGATGCCAAAGTTGTGATCTACACGTGCGTTCAAGCTTGCCATGGGACATGAGAATCTAAGGCTATTCATTTTGCAAATGTCAACCTTTGCCACTAGTGTCGTCATAGCAAGGCTATAGCTAGAATTTAGTGAAATTGTTTCATTCAGTTTTGTCCCAAGATCTTGCCAGTTTCGCGATCAACGCCTCCTCAGCCAAGACCATGCAAGACATGGAGATCCTTGGCTGCCTCTGTGCAAAGTCGTGTCAATCTTGTCCAGTCCAAAAAATCGTCGGAAAGGCGAAGAGCATCAGCTGCGTAGGCTGCGTAGGCTGAGTAGATAAGATGTGATAAGTTTCGGCAGCAGACCGGCCTTGATGCTCCATTGCTTTCCCTTATTTCCCACTGCAACGAATCATCCAATTCCTACCCAACTTGGCTCCAAGGCAGAGGGAAGGAGGACTAAACTTCTTCAAACTTCGCTACAACCGACCACATCTGAAGTTTGTCACTGCAGGCAGGGGCCACTTGAAATTCATTTCGCTTCATTTCGATCCACGCCCGACAGATGCCATTGCAGGCTCCGGCGAGCTCGCCACTGCCACCTTGTGGTCTGGCATCCCTGAGGCATCCAGATTACTGAAGCATCTCAAGCTATCCTGATGCATTTTGTGTTGAAGATATAGTCATCAGCACGTGGAACTCTAGGATGAAGATGTCCATCCCAGCGCGCAGGAAGCTTTAGCTATTTGGCAGCTGCACAATGGGCCAATGATGCGATGCTTGGGATATCCCGAGCTGCCGCCGCATTTTGGCCGACTTGATTTCCTTTGGGTATCGGCACTGCTATGGATCTGGATATGGAATTTCCCTGCTTGAAACTAACCCAATGTCCGTTTTGTTTGAAACCCTTCAATGTCTTTTGCATGTCGCCCAAAAAATTGCTGAGAATCCAGCTGTATTTGGTACCGAAGCGGAGCATTTTTCTGGATTCTGCCAAGCTGAGGAAGCGGTAGCATCCACTTTCGGATGCCTAGGGCCGCAAGATTGACCAGGCCATCGTCAAACCTGCTTAGATGTATGCTTCCTTCAATCTTGGTGTCTTGGTGTTGTTGCAATCGAGCCCGCGTCTGCCAGGTATGAAGATCAGGATTTCTCTTGACCCCTGCGCTCCTCTCCAGAAGAAATGAAGTAAATACCAATCTAATAGTCTAGTCAAGCATTTGCAGACGTTAAACCTATTTAAACGGGAGAAAACAAAGCAACAAAACGAAAAGGCTATAGAATCAATTGGGGAAAGCACCAACAAGAATTTTTGGATGAATCGCTTGGCAAACTTTCAGAATAATACTGCTCTTACAATACGGAAACAGAAGCAACAATTCCAGAAGGGCTTCAACCCAAACTATGGAAAGGAAAGGAAAAGATAGCCAAATCAAAGGAAGTTGGGAATCAATCTTCCGAGTTACGGACGATTTTTTTCGAGTGGCTCTAACGCACACAACAATACATCTGACGAAGGGTGGTGAAATGGTGACAATACATCACATAACAATACATCACACAACAATACATCTGACGAAGGGTGGTGAAGTGGTGACAATACATCACGTAACAATACATCACACAACAATACATCTGACGAAGGGTGGTGAAGTAGGGACAATACATCACATAACAATAGATCACACAACAATACATCTGACGAAGGGTGATGAAGTGGTGACAATACATCACACAACAATACATCTGACGAAGGGTTTGTGATGGAAGGAAGTGATGTGTGATGGTGAAGGGTGATGATGGAGGGAAGTGATGAGGAAGGGTGATGACGAAGGGTGATGACGAAGGGTGATGACGAAGGGTGGTGACGAAGGATGGTGACTGAGGGAAGTGAGGGCGAAGTGGCGACTGAGGGAAGTAGTGACACGTGTTGGTGCGTTTTGTAATAGCTGCATGACTGTTGCATGCGGTTTGCTTTGTGGAGGAAGCCGGAGCACGAAACCTTGTGTTTTTCAGGGTAAAATGGCTGCAGCCGGCGATGGTGGGTACCTTGTCTGTTCGGTGGTTGCGAATGCGCTCGTTTCGACGCATAATCGGTTCTTCCATGGTGTTCTGCAACGCGTAGCAGAGCAACTCTTGAAACCATCCTGGTTATATCTTTTCAGGATTTCACCGGGCCTCGTGCGCAGCCGTGCCGTCCACCCACGACTTTCTAAGTGAAGCGCAGAGCACGCTGGTTCCAGAAGACATGCGTGACTTCAGAAAAGTGGCAGCTCGTGCAATTAGCAGCTGCCATGTTTCGCTGGGCTGGCCCGTGCTTTTGGCTGTGACCAAACTTCCGCCGTCCAGAAAAGCCCCGTTAAAAAAGGGAGGCAGCCATTACCAAGATGACGAGGCTGCGAAGCAAGTCTATGACATATGCCTCGAAATTTGTCAGGACATGGGGTGTGGTCGCAGTGAAGCAACTGGCAAACGGGCCAGCTGGTTGAAGACATGCGTGCGGCCACCGCCACCATAGGAGGACCTCTCAAAGCACATGGGTGGCTGAGGCAGTGCCAGCTCTTTGGCGTTAGTCAAAAGACAACCCAGAAAGCCCGACAGAGCATGCAGTTGGGATTTGCCCAGGCAGGTGAAGCACGCCATTACAAGGCGCAGAAGTGGCAAGACACGACATTGTGGAACTTGAGATACCACCTGCTCTCCAAATATCAAATTTCCCTGGCCCTGACCAAAATGGCCTGGTGGCAGCGGCAGCCAAGAAGTTGTCGTGCAGAACTGCCGCTGATCTGTCGCAAGCACAGAAAACGAAAGAGGCAATATACTTGTTGACCATGAGATTGTGTTTGCATTTGTCTATGGGCAAGCAGAGCACAAGGTGCCCCAGCAGCGCCACCTCAATCAAGCAGCCATGGCAGCAGGCCGGAGAACCGCTGCACCGTACAAGGCTCGGCGCAAGTACTTCCAGGACGGCTTGTGTTTTTCTGTGTAAAGTGGCTGCAGCCGGCGATGAAGGGTATGTGGGACGGTTGCAGATGCGCTTGTTTCGACGCGTAATCGGTTCTTCCATGGCAATTTGCAACGCGTGGATGCAAATTGCATTGTAATGGCTGCATGAATGTGCACATGGTGCTGCTAAACGGTAAACGCATTGTAACGGTTGCATGAACGTTGCATGGGCCCGTAACATTGTAATGTTTTGGTCCAAGAGCTAACGAAGCTTTGAAGGACCAAGTAGTGCTGGGACGTGCTTTGTGCAAGCCTTGTACACAAAGCAATACTGGGTAGGGCTTTGTGCAAACTCTGTAGTACAAAGTAGCACTGGGGCATGCTTTGTGCAAGAATAGTAGTACAATGTAGTACTGGGAAGTCCTTTTTGCGAGCTTTGTAATACAATGCAACGCTGGGAAGTACCTTGCGCAAGCTTTGTAGTACAAAGTAGTCCTGGGAAAGCCTTTGCACACGCAAAGTGTGACAAAGTATGCAAGTTTTTTAAGAAAAAAGTACTGGGAAATGTTTTGTACAAACTAGTACGTAAAATATTCTGTGTATAAGATCTTCGGTGTGTAAAAGCTTCTCTGTGTGAAAGCCTCCGTGTGTAAACGTACTTCTTTATGTCAAAGCGTTGCTGTGGCTAAATGCTTCGTGCATAAGCCTTCTGTGTATAAAGGTTTTTTGTTTCAATATATCTATATTTTAAGGTTTTGTGTATAAAACCCTTTTTGCATATTGATTTGTATGTATAAGATTTTTTTCTTTGATAGTAAAAGCTTTCTAATTTGCAGAAGAACTAAGATGAATTGAAAGGGGATTCGATGAAATGAGAAAGAATGGATAGAGCTTAGATTGAGCAATTGACAAGAATTTTTATAATAGAGTAATAATACGGTAGAAGGCGGTACCGGAAGTTTTATTAATAGGAAACCGAAAGGAGTGATTGTAATGGTTATAGTGGTTATTTTATTATATCTGCTGGATGTAGTGTGGTGTATTGTAGCTATAGGTGGTTATAGTGTAGTGGAGTTGTAATTGCATAGTTGTAAGTATAATGTAATCTAATTAGTAATGTTGTTGCTGTGGTGCGGTATAATTAATATATTGAAGTCTTGTGTATTGTAGTGTGGTGCCTTTTAGTGATTTAGAAAAAAAATAGTGAAAAATAGTGTAGTTGTAGTTAAAGTGTTTTGTAGTGGAATGTATTGTGTTTGTAGTTGTAATGTAAGGTAATTTAGTGTAGTGTAATTTTGGGTAATGTAGTGGGTTGTGATTATAATTGTAGTAGTGGTGGTAGCGATGTTGATGAGAATTGTAACAATAATATTCTTGTAATAATAATATAATTGGAGAATAGAAATGTATATTTGTTTTTTTATTAAAATATAATATATAAGATATGATTTTTTTGCGATAATTTTTGAAAATAATTAAATTAATCTTTGAATATTAATTAAATGTTTATTTTTTTTATTTATTTAATAAATAATAAAATTATTATGTTTTAAATGAATTATAAAAATATATATATATATTTGAATAAAAAAATGATGTTATTTTTTAAAAATATTTATTATATATAATAGTATAAATTATTTAATTTTTTAAGATTAGATATTAAATTAATAAATTTAAAATTAAATAAATATATTTATATATATATTCGAAATTATTAAGGAATTATAAAGAATAGTTTTTTGGATATATTTTTTTTTTTGGGGGGGGTGGGAAAAATGTTTTCTTTAAATTGTTTGGAATAATTTTGAATAAAATAAAATTAATAAATTAATTTTAATATAATTAATTATGAAAATTATAATTAATTTTCGAAAAAAAACATATTTTTTTTGTTTTTGATTATAATTATTAATTTTTTTTTGTTTTTGATTTTGGTTATAATTATAATATTTATTTATTTAAAATAAATTATAGGAATAAATAATTTTATATTTTAATAATTTAATTAAATTTAAATTATGATGGAGGCATGATAATAAGTAAATTTACATATATATATATATTGTATTTTTTTAATAAAATAATAAGGGTTATTTTTTTTTCTATGAAATATTTTATATTATAATTTTAAGGGAATATAATTTTGGTATTTTATATGTAATTTGTTTTTTTTATTTTATGGAAATTTTTGGGGGATTAAATCCTATTATTTTATAAGAAATATATGGATGGAAAAAAAAATATATTGATAGTTTTTTAAGATTTAATTATTTTTGTAATAAGATAATTTTAAACCATATATATATTTATTTATACTTATTTAAATTTTCTTTTCATAAACTTACATTTTTTTTAAATATCTAGATATATATTATTCCCGAATTAACGAGACAAAAAATTAAAATTAAAAAAATATATATATAATGCATAATCCTACCTGCAATAAGACCATATGTTTACAAGTACACTCATTAATTGACTATTTACGCCCATTATATGAAACCAACTGGGAATTCACACAGGCTCATGCAAACAGAAACCAGAGGTATCTCACAACCCGAGGAAAAATTTAGACCAACATAATTCCAGCAGGGAGTACCTGTACAGGCCACAGCAGTGGGCCTATTTTATGGTGTATACAGGAGGATCAAAGCGTATTATTTTCTAGATCCTGGTTTTTTCCAACCCTCATTTGTCAAACCCTGTTATTTGATAGACCCTGTTTTTTGCCAGAGCAGGCAACGCATAAATTGATGCAATCCATATGGTTTTTTTGGTTACATAATTTATAAATGTTGTTATAACCAGTAGGTATTTCATGAAAATTTATATAAAAAGAAATCAGAAGTATTTCAGAACAAAACAAGCCAGAGGAAAAATTGAGATCACCATGCCAGTAGGGAATACCCGCAGTGGTCAAAGCAATATAATGGCCACAGCAACAGCCCTGTTTTATGAAATATACTGCGGTCACACCCTGTCATTTTATAGACCTTAGTTTAGTTGATTCCAGAGCAGGTATGCATTGAAGAAGTCCATGTGACAATCTTCACATCCTTTCACACCTTCTCATCTTCACATCTTTTCTCACGCCGTCTGCTCATCTTCACATCTTCTCGTCTTTCACATCTTCTCATCTGCACACCTTCTCATCTTCACATTTGCTCCCCTTGACACCTGCTCTCTTTACACCTTCTTTCACACCTTCTTATCTTCACGCCTCACATTCTCATCTTCACACTTTCTCTCACATGTCTTATTACGTTCACATCTTCCTTTATCCTTTCTCTCTCTCTCCCGTTTCCCGCCCCCTTTTCTCTCTCTCGCCTTCTTTGTCGTTCTACCCTTTCGCACGAAATGTTGGTCGATCGGCCAAAATTTCGCACGAAATGAAGTTCGATAGTCCAAAACAGAGGTTTAATCACAATTTCACTTCTCTTGAAGCGACCCTTTCGCACGACATGAGGGTCGGCAAGCGAAAACTGAAGTAAAAAAAGGAGTTTGCGTGTCACCGAGCAACCCTTTCAAATGAAATGATTTTCTATCGTCCAAGAAAATGAAGTAAAATTGCGATGTTGCGCGAAATCGGGATCGATGGGACAAAACTGGAAAAAAATATTTTTTTCTTTTGTTCTGGAGCAACCCGCGACACGAAATCAGGTTCCATTGTCGGGAGAGTGAAAAAATTTCGGTGGTGAGTTAAAATGCAAGTTTACTTCCCCCCCAAGGAACACTTTCGCAAGAAATGAGGGTCGATCGGCGAAAACGGAGGCAAAAAAGCGATTTCATTTTTTTGTGTGTAAAAACATTCTTGTGTAAATGTTTTAGCGTTTGTGTTGCCTTCGTGTGTGCAACAAGTATTTGTGTCTGAAAAAAGAATTGTGTTTAAAAGACTTTGTGTGCACAAGCTTTTGTGTGTAACCGTGTGTAAAAGCTTCTTGTGTAAACGCGTTAGTGTGTAAGTAAAGGAGATTGCGTGAAAGTGTTTGAGCGTGACAGCTTTTGCGCGTAAAAGCGTCCGTGTGCGAAAGCGTCTGTGTGTCGAAAGTGATTGTGTGAAAGCGTCAGTATGCAAGCTGTTGCCTGCAGAAGGCTCTAAAAGTTGTGCGCAAAAGCGTCTTTGTGGAAAGCGTTTGCGTGTAAAAGCTCTCGTGTGCACAAGCGTCTGTATGACGAAAACTTTTGTGTGTCTTTCAAGCGTTTGTGTAGAAGGGTCTATGTGAAATGTTTTGCGCAAAACAGGTTTGTGTGTAAAATCGTCTGTGTAAAAGAAATGGTGTGTGAAAAAAAGGTGTAACCTGCATGTAAAAACCACTTAATCTTTTACTGCGTAAAAAGCCCCGTGTGCGGTAAGCAGAACTGGCGATGAGGGATGAACCTAACGTTGGGTTAAGGTGCTTAACTGCACGCGCATCAGAGACCACAAATGGTGTTGGTTCATTTGACAGCAGGACGGTGGTCATGGAAGGAACAACCCACCTGCCGAATGGACTAGCCCCGAAAATGGATGACGCTCAAGCGGGCGACCGGTGCCCAACAACTGACGTGATCATGTCTCAGAGTTTAGGAGGGCGCGGGGGTTGCGATGCAGCTTTTGGCGTGGGCCGTGTATGCTTGGGGTGTTTTTCAAGTGGGCATGTTGAATTATATCCCAAAAGTTATAGGGATGGAGTCATGAGGATACATTGGAATTGAATGTTTTTTGGGTGGTGGAAGAAAGTTTTGAATCAAACTCCTTTGCCCTGTCCGAGACAACACAACTGTAAGCTTTCGAAGACTTTGTTTTTGTAGCTGTGCTTCTTGTCTTCGGAGATTTCGGGGACAATAATGCCTTTTTTTGCGATGGGCATAGAAGACTTGCACTTCTCCTTTTTTGTAGTTATACTCCCCTTCTCCACACAGTATTAAAATTTTTTCCAAAAAATGCTCTGCATGTATTTTTTTTCCCCAGGAAAAAAATCATGCTCCTTTGCGCTCGCATGACTTCAGTCGTCTAATGAAACAAGCAGGGAGGGGTCAGGAATTGGTGCCAATGGGGGTTTTATTTGTTCTCTCTGCTTCGGTGATATTGGTCGCATTTTCGAATGCCAAGAGCAACCGGATTTTTTTGTTGTTGGGCCCACTGCATGATCTCATTAAGGAAAGCTGGCTATTTTTTTGCCAAGCAAAGATTACCAAAGGAAACCACTGGGAGCAAAAGCGTCCAAGAATTAGTGCGGGGGTGACTATTTGCAATCGTTCCGGACGAAAGAAATAAAATCGTCCATTGTGTTCACCAGAATATTGTGTTTATGTAGCAAAGCAGAAATCCCACCATCTTGACTTCAAAAAAACCTTGGACCCAAATCCTGATATTTGAATAAAATAAGCAAATTTTGGCGATAAGAGGGAAACAAAAATTATAAAATTTTCCTAACCATTGTTCTTATAAAAGAATTTACCAAGGACCGTGCTAATTTTTTGAAGTGGAATGGATTTTTGGCATTTTTTGTTTGGCGGAAGAGTTCTTTTTGCCGTTTTTATTGTTCAAGTGGGTCTTAACACCAGGAAAAATTGGAAATTAAAAAGTGAATCAACAGTTGCATGAGGAGCCAAAAACCACAACAGGATAACATTACGTTTTGCACGAAGATTGGCGAATTTGTTTGCACCTGTCACCCATGTAGGCCGTATAGGATTCTTCCATTGTTTTCTTCTAGTCGCCGTGGAGTTCATCAGCCGGTTCGTAGATTTCCTCAGTATAATATTATGTTCTGCTTCGTTATTTTCCCAAAGGATGTTATAACGTTGCTGGTGACAGTCTTATTTTTTTTATTTTTTTTATTTCGGTATAATTCTGGATCTAATTTCTGTCCAAAAAATTATTATCGACCATTTCATGGTTTTCTTTGGCAGTGTGGGAAGGGATGGGAAACTAATATATAAACAACCAAATTGCGTCACAGCTAATATACAAATTGCCAGGCTACCTTATTTTCCTGGCCGAAGAAATCGTATATCGCCTTTTTAATTTTGATTTTTTCCACGGAAGTATATTTTATCTGCACCATCTGCCTCTTCTGAATCAGGCTTCACCTTCTCAATATCAGTTAGCAGGTCATCATATCCGGCAAGATAATTTTGTAATTTTCCTACACGTGTCGCGCTTCACAATGATCTATATAATCCAATATAGGTTTGATTTCCTCGATATATTTTCATACAAAAAGGTTTTTCTAATATCGGAAATATTTCAATACCATTATTATATTAATAATTATTCAATGGAACCCTTACCTGGTCAAATCCAATCTAATTCTCAAATCCCTTTTTTTTTATTCGAAATTTTTCCATAATATTCCGATCAAAAATATCAAAAATTTAATCATTATTTGTTTTTTAAATATTTTTTTTTATTTTTTTAATGCCCGGTAAAAAACAAAAATATATAAGTATTTCGAACGATATCACCAAAATAAAATAAAATTGTGTAAATAAATTTATTATAATGTAAACCAGGCTTTTAATAATATATATCAAATAATTTCCCAATTCCTAATAACGGAAATTAAATATTATTAATATTATTAATTAAATAATACCCAAAATTTCCCCCAAAAAAATAATTTAATAACAATAAAATATAAATCACACCACAAATTATCAAATTTATCTTATAAAACTATTTTCCTTAAATTATATGCCAAAAATTTAAAAAAATAATAATATGTAAAAATATTAAATATATAATATTTATATAATAATTATTATTTTTTTTTTCAAAAAATTAAAATCGTTTATTAAAAAAATATAAAATTCCGTATATTATGCATAGAATTCCCGTTTCCGGTTCTAGCTGCGCACTAGTCCCGGTCGAAACCGCCTATCATATGTTACTTATCATAGATTATTACCGCAAAATGCATCATACCAGTGCGAACAACACAATAAATTATCATACCACTTACCAAAACACAATTAATCGCATCAAGTCATCTCGCAAACACAATTATCATACCCAATTCAGCACAACACAAAATAATATCCCTATTATAACAGAACAACTCCTCAGGACACAACATTTTACAATACAACTTATCAAAGCAATTGTCCACTCCGTATAGCACTCACCACAGTACAAGTCATCCCAATGACAATATATCATATGGATACCGTTGGGCCGCGGCTAGCTTTCATATGGCAGGGGCACTTACTTCAAAGAGCCTTCTGGAGGAGCTGCTGCGCGTTTCGTCTAGTAGGCGCAGAGAACAAAACCTTCTGGAGGGAATGTTGCCCGCCTGGTCGCTGAGGAGCTTCTGCACGAGTGGGCGCGACTGGGCCGCGCTTCATCTGGCAAGCATTCTACAAAGCCTTCTGAAAGAACTGGTGCGCGCTGCGGCTCACTTTCGTGTGGCAGGCGGAGTTTACGGAGCCTTCTGGAGGAGCTGCTGCACGTTTCGTAAGGCAGTCGCATCACGCAGAGCCTCAGCTTTCGTGTGGCAGGCGCAGGAGGAGCTCGTCTGTACGTGAGCGCCGGTGGGACGCGGCTGGCTTTCGTGATTACCGCATGGCACTTAGTATTATATTACTTTGCGTGGCAGGGGCGGCATTTATGGTACTGAGTCGGCTCTCATGGCGCACTTGGGTTTTCGTTTAAAGCCGTTATCGCCGTGGTTGTTGGCGTGATATTGGGTACCATTGACCTTCACTTTATGTGGCAGGTATGGCCACTTATGGTACTGAGGTAGCTCTGGTAGCGCGCTTGGATCTCTTTTGTCAGATACCATCTTTCACTTACAATTTTATCAAACCCCCTCTTTCACACCCAACTCTCACACACAACTTTGTCACACACCATCTTTGACGCACCGCTTTGTCACATACCATCTTTCACAAACCACTTTGTCAGACACTATCTGTTACACACCATCTTATACAACTTTATCACACACACCATCTTTGACACACCATCTTTCACACACAGCTTTGGCACCCACCACCATTTGCCACACCATCTTTGACACACAATCTTTTCACACCACTTTGTCAACACCACCTTTCACACACCATCTTTCGCGCACAACTTTGTCACCCACCATCTTTGACACACCATCTTTTCACACCACTTTGTCACACACCACGTTTCACACTCCATCTTTCACGCACAACTTTGTCACACACCATCTTTCACTTCACTTTGTCACACACCATCTTTGACACATCATCTTTGACACACCATCTTTTCACACCACTTTGTCACACACCACCTTTCACACACCATCTTTCACGCACAACTTTGTCACACACCATCTTTCACCACACCATTTTTGACACACCATGTTTGACACACCATCTTTCACACCACTTTGTCACACACCACTTTGTCACACATCATCTGTCACACACCATCTTTCACATACAACTTTGTCACACACCATCTTTCACCACACCATCTGTGTCACACGCCATCTTTTCTCCACCTCCTCCTTTGTCTTTCCTTCCTTCCCCGTCCCCGCTACAACATTCGTTGCTCATTATTGAAAGAAGTTGACTTATGAGGTTATCCGGTCCGTTTTTTTAAATCCTCAAAAAACACAAAACTAAACCTATATTTCAACCAATCAGTAACCTCCATTAGCTTATTTTTTAAACATTTTCAATTTTTCAATTTTAGATAGAAAATTAGGTATCAAAACAGAAGAAACATATACCAAAAATATTGAAAGAAATAGTTATATTCAATAATTTTGTCAATGAAAAAGATATTTGGTTAAAATAATATATTTAACGCTCTCCCCTAATTCCCGGGCCCCAAAACGGTGTCTGTAAAATAGATCAGGGGTAAGTAGGACATCTTCCATAATTTTTCTTCCGGTAACCTAATCCTTCTGTTAAAAGGCTACAAATAATATATAGAATGGAAAATAATATAGCCCATTATTTTTTTACAAAATAAGGCGCGAACCCCTAAAGTGTTTATAACATGGGTATGGGGTCAATAAATTGTGGTGTTAAATAGCGCAGCTTCCTCAAAATCCTTCTTATAAAAAGATTTAAAAGGGTTCTTTAGCATATAAGTTCTGCGTGCAAAATTCTCTTGTAACCTCATTCTACATACAAAACCGTTTAGTATCCAAGCTCTCCTTACAAGGGGCTGGATCCGAGGTACCACCTTCGAAGGTACCCTTCAAGGGAGCTCGAACAGGGGGGAGGTGAAGGTGAGAAGGGCTTGAAACCCCCTTCAACCGCCTTTCCGCCCCTCAAGCCTTTCTGAAGCCCCCTTGAAGCCCCGTCTCAAGCATGTTTTGCTTCTGGGGGCGGCTGCGCACCCCCCCCCCGAATTCCTTCGCTTCTTTTAAACGTGACCCCCTGCTCGCTTGATGGATTAGATGTAACAAATCAATTAAAAGGTTTATGGAACAAAGCCAAAGGGCCGGAAAAATTGTACTAAGACTATTGAAATATAACGTTTAGCCCCTTGAAGCCCCGTCTCAAGCCTGCTTGAAGCCACCATCTTTCACACACTCTTTCAATTTGTAGCTATGTTCGGCTATCTTAGGAACTTGTGGGCACACAGATCTACATACTCTTGCACATAACGGGGTGTGGGGCGTATGTTGGGGCCATCTTCCAAATCCTTCTCACGGTTTTGTGTCTTTTTGATCAAGGCATGCATGTGCAAGTTCGATGGGATTTACATGACTCTGGGTGCGTTGTGTCGCGTGTCCAAACGGTTTTATGAGTTTCTGTCAGAAACTCATCCCCCGCGGCTCTCGCGATCTTTGGCATGCGCCAGGGCCCCATCTTCCTGCAAACTGAGATGATGCTACCGCAGTCTCCCACGCTGTGGCCCCCCGCTTTGGGGGGGGCCTTTGCCCAGGCAAGTGAAACGCGTCAGCCCCGAGACCTGAGTTCGTACAGTCGTTGCAAACGGAATCTTGTCGCAGCAGGTCAAAGATACACCCACATGTGAACAGCTCCCTAGGGAAGATCAGTAAAAATTAATCCCTGAATCAACAAGCTATGGTTTATTAAGCAGATGTTGACAGTACAGCTGTCACCGAAAACATGTGTTCACCATCCGATCGGACCTAAGCAGCGATGTCATATAAGTTTTACGAAAAAGGCTCCCTTTTGTGACGTGGAGCCTGGGTCGGAACTTGTAGGTCATGCAGCAAAGGGCTTCAAGGTCCGCCACGTACACAAACGTCGCAGAATGCAACCGATTGATGCACCCAGCACAACAAAGCAGCACGTCCTGCGCAGCGAGCTGTGGTCACACAGGGCACGTAAAAATGAACAAATACAAATCTCACCTGCTGCCAATCCAATGTAAAAATCAAAAAAATTAACGAAGCCTTCCTACCCCATATCATTGCTTCTGGACGTACTCGGCCATCTCACAGCGCTACACAGTCATGTGCTGCATGCCGCCCGATTTCCACTTCCCGGCACACACCGCACGCGTGGGAGTGCGCGCCCACATTGCGCACATGCCACGCATAGGGCATCCAAAGCGGGAAACCCGCTGGCTCCCAATGCTTTGAACTGCCTCCACAAAATTTCTCTGCAGCGGCGGCCGCGGGGAAGAGTTGTCTGGCCGTTGCGCTCTTCGAAGGAGGATTGGGCCGGGGCGGCCACTGGCTTGGGGAAAATCGTCCCTGCCAAAGGTTGCAACTACCGGTCGGGTCTTTCCAGGCAAACGCCGACTTGCCTTCCGTGGTGGCTCCGCCTCCTGAAGGAGCAGCTGCTTTCGACACGTGGAACAAAAATTTCGGCCCACAGAGCAATGAACAACTGCGATCGTGATTGTCTGGAAACACTGACTAAGGGTGTTTGCTAGGCTGATGGAAGAATCCATACTGACTACTTACAGAGGCGCGTCGTATCAGCAGCAAACTACTTTTGCGTCTCTCCGCTTCGTGCCAGGGGCGGCTGAGTCAGGTACAGCTCGCCGACTGGTAGGCGCGGGCACACCGTTGCAAGAGGTCGCGACCAACGGTTGTTGCAGCGACCATCCGCGCCCAAAGCCCATAATGACACTCCACGCACAGACACCAGAAACGGGTTGGTCCTTTCTGGAACCATTTCAGTTTTCGCCACTCCTCAGCACCAGAACAATCGACATACAATCTCAAGGGTGAATCTATAGATACTCAAAAGTTCATGCTCTTGTTGAGTTGCAAAGCTGGCCATTTCTGAAGCGTTGGCCTGCTCGTTATGCTTTTGTTGTCTTGCAACCAAGCAACTTCCCGAGCTCAGCTGTGCGAAGGCTTGTCAAGGCCCGACCATGCGGGCAGTTAGGACACGTGGGCCCACGGCTGTCCATCATGTCCTTGGGTCCCTGGACTGCTGAAAAGCCAAAGGCTTCAGACATCTGGTCTATGTGTTGACAACAATCGATTTGGAAACTGTACTCGAACATGGCCAACAAATTGCGCAAAAATTAGAAAACCCTCGACCGGGGACTGCTGAAAAGCCAAAGACAAGTGGACAGATAGACAATGGAAAAAAATTGCCGAAAAATTGGAGACCCATTGACCGTCTATGAGAAGAGTTGTCGCCCAAGATTGCAGCGATAGACAGTTTCATTCTCCTGCCAAAAACATAGTATCTTTGTAATAAAATGTACCGGGAATATACATGGACAGCTGCACGTTCCGCCGCCTCCTTCCGCCTCACAGGCAAATTGATCATACACAAATCTTTCACACTCTTTCGCGTTGTAGCTATGTTCGGCTATCTTAGGAACTTGTGGACACACAGATCTACATACTCTTGCACATGCAAGCAAGCTCTGTTCGGCTCTCTTAAGGTCATGTTGAGCTATGTCGAACTCCGACCAACCACCAGAAGACGGTATGGGCGCCATAAGAAGGTGCGGTGCCTACAAAACTATCCCCATCTAGCGCTTCCGCTCCTCCCAAACGGGGTGTG
>Ga0126342_10011862_pt1 | contig 15564 bp, 13 predicted proteins | sample Cyp1metagenome_FD_92528 | JGI IMG/M metagenome (GOLD analysis project Ga0126342, IMG submission 92528) | Coral microbial communities from Lord Howe Island, Old Settlement Bay, Australia - Cyphastrea 1 metagenome | ecosystem: Host-associated > Invertebrates > Cnidaria > Coral ...
ACTCCCCGGAGTGCGCCTTATTGCAAAGATTCAATAGAAAACGCATATTTCAATAGTAGGGATATATTTCAACAGAAACATCAAAATCTATTGAAATAGAACGTTACATCTTTTTAAAGCTCTGTTGAATTAACCAATAGAGCCCTTATTGTTTTTTCAATAAGATCTTATTGGTTTAGAAGGTGCAGACCTTGTTGGTTTCGAACTTAAGTTTTTCACAGCCATGTGGCCAGCATGTGTTGTTGCTGAGACAGCTGCTTCCTTTTTCAAGGGCACAATAAAGATAATAAAGATAATAAAGCAAAGTCAGGCTGGTAGCCCTTTTGCAGGACCATAGACAGCCCTTTTGCAGGACAAATGCAGCCCTTTTGCAGGACTCACAGTTCTTCTTCAGAATCCACCAGGTCAAAGTCACCATGTGTCACCCTCAGATGCAGTCCCAATCTATATCTCCAAGCAACCTTTGCAGGCACCAAATGTGGAGGAGTGCCAGTGAGGCAGGCACCAAATGTGGAGGAGTGCCAGTGAGGCAGGCGTGCCCAAGAGAGGCCACCATGAAGCCCACCATTGTTTCACCAGAGTATGTTGACACAAACCTGCAGTTCAAGTGACTAAATTGTTCTGGCATATGGCAAGCCAAGTGGTGCTTGTGCGCAGTGTTCCATTGAAGAATGTTCTGAGAGATTGCAATCTTGGCCGGCTTGCTGTTGTTGAGTAAACATTTCTCTGTACTCCTCTTGTGCTGCTCATATGCTGACTCATCAGGATGCAGCCCCTGGCACTCCATGGCCTCATACATTCTGTTGAGGTTCCTGATGCGCTCAAGCCTGTGCTTTTTGTAAGAGCTCTCATCAGCCAAATCCTGGCTGAGTTCCAGGAGTGGAGGGATGAGGCGTCTCACCTGTTTTGCTCTCACACCTGAGAGCTCAGGAAAACTGTCCCACTCCTTGTTGGGCTGGCAGAAAGTGGACAAATGAAGTCTTCTCACGTGGTTGCTGGAGTCTGTGCCCAGCTCATTGTATAAGCCAGACAGTTTTCTAAAAAGTTCCTTCAACCTGGCTTCAAAAGAGCTGCCTGGCAATTCTGCTTTCACCACCATGCATGAAGTTGGCCACAATGTGGGCTGAAGCACCCAGCTCCAAGATATGCAGAGAGTCATAGGCCAAGGTGTAGCCATTGATGCCTGGCACTGTCATGATCAGGTGGTCTGTGGGGTTGCTGTCCTTGTGGTTCTTGATGGTCTCCCTCCATTTGGCCCCAGGTCTATAGTCATTGTGTGGGTGACTGGACCTGTTTGCCCCACAGCCCCAACAGCACTCTGCATGGGAACTTCCTGGCAGCTTGTATTCATTTTGAAAGAACTCGCCACCTGCTGTGATGGCAAAGATCATTCCGCAAAGCCCTGCGGAATTCAACAGGGTTCCTGCCTTTTGGCCCCTTGGTGACTTGTGCTGCCAGTCCTTGCCATCTGCAGCCTTCTCTGGAAATTTGCCAAAGTACATATGCTGCATTGACCAGGTCAGCACTGACCAGAGGCAATGCCTGGTATCTTCAGCAAGAATCTCAGATTTGTGGATTGCAGGCTTTGGAAGGGCTAGGGGGAGCATCTGGCTGTGGGCTACACTGGATGAAGATGGCAGTGATCGCATGCTCAGCGCCAGAATGCTATCTGCTCGCTGGAATGCACCACCATCCCCATGGAGAATGAGGGGCAGGTACTTGCCACATCCTTCCTAGGTAAGAAGCAGGCAGGCACAAGATATTGGGCCAAGGCAAATGCTTGTGAGAAGCAGCTGGGCTGAACAAGTCTGCTGCCAAGAAGCATCCATGATTGGATTGCCATCCAATTTGGGGTCACTCATGGGATGATTCTCCCAGAATTCCTCCAGTTGCTCAAAGCCAGCAGCTTGCTCCTCTAGCTGTAGCCATGCAAACCACCCATGTGGCAGGTACAGTGCCACGGGCTTGACACATAGCACCCAGTCATCTGCAGTTCTCACACAAACAGGGGTGTCAACAAAGTAGGGCTCAGGAAGCTTGATGCTGTCTGACTTCAATACTTCGGAATCATCTGGGAGGCTATGTGTTCAGAAGACCTCCCATAGTTCCCCAGTGAAGCCAGTTGCTGCAAATCAGCAGAGTTGGCACCACTCTTGGTTGCTGCCAATGCAAGAGCTTGGACAGATGGCCCCTGAGCTTCACCATGTGGTCTAAACAAGAATGACCTGCAAGCATCCTGCACAAGTTAGATGCTGCCAAGGGGCACTTTTTATTCATCCCTGAGGCGAACTGCTCCAACAGAGACAAGCCAAGGGGTGAGAACTCTTCTTCTTCTCCATGGGCTCCTGCAGGTTCCTGATACTTTTTTCTCTTCCATTTTTGCGTGGCCATGGCTGTTGAAGCCCTTTTGCAGGACCAGTTTAAGCCCTTTCGCAGGACCTATGTTTGTTTATGGCTGGTTGAAGAGCCAAGCAACTGCAGACACATGTCTTTTTGCAACAGTTCTGTGGCACTAGCCACCAAAAGCTTGCACAGCTTCTCTGTCAAGCATTCCAACTGTACAACCCACAGTGGTGTGTTTGAGCTGCCCTTTTTGTCAAGACAAATGCCCAATGCCAAAGCAGAGCCCTTTTGCAAGGCCCAACAATGTGCGTGAAGCCCTTTTGCAAGGCCTAAAGTTTGATGGTGATATGAAGCCCTTTTGCAAGGCCAACACAGCTGATGCACTCAGGATTTCTTGGCCTTCTTGACCTGGATGGCTGCATCAAAGAGCTTGCCCTTGGCATCCTCAAGGAACACTTTAACCCCTTGCTTCTCCATCTTCTCCAAGCATTGCCCTTTTTCAGCACCCACATCCTTTTTGACTGATTTCATGAGCTTCACCATTCTGCTGATCCTGACCTGGCACTCCTTCTTTGGCACAGCTTTGCCCATCTCTGAAAGGAGGTCAGCTTCAACTACATGGTCATCCTTCTTCTTCTGGCTGGAGCTGGGCCCCTTATCATCAGACTTGTCCTCGAGGGCTTCCAGTTTGCTTGCACCTGCCCCTTTCTTGGGAAGCACATCCTCCAAGGCTCTGGAAGCCAAGTCCTTGGCTTCACCCTCATCCTCCAACAGGTCTTGGGCCTTCGGCTTGAGCCATTGTGTAGCCGCACTCTCACCATGGAGGCCATGCTTCACCTCTTCCTCACTCCACACCACTGTCTTCCTGAGGGCAAACTGCCACTCATGCTTGTCCATGGTGTCTCGCCTGCAAGCTATGGAGCCTCTGTTGACCTTGGGGGAACAACTCTTGCAGACAGAGGCAAGCAAGGCACACAACCATTTTCTTTTTGCTGGCAAGGTGCTCTGCGCAGGCATTCCTGGAGGCCAAACCTTTTCAAGATTGTGGCAAATGGGGACCCACTCCTCTGAGTTCCTCTGGCCTCAAGGGCTTGGGTCAGGACAAGAAGCCCTTTGACAAGGCCTGCAAACCAAAAACAAGGTCCCTGTGAAAACCAAAGCTGGCACGGAGCCAGAAGACTTGGTGTAGGTGATCAGCTCCTTGCGCAACAAGTCTCTCTTGCCCTTGAGCTCACCCCCCATCTTCAAGAAGGTGGACAGCAGCTCCTTCTTGGCAGGGTCACTGCCTTTGCCTTTGGCAACCTTCTGCCACATGCTGTCTGCCTCTGCATCCTTCAGTGAGGCCCTTGCACTGGCAAACCTTTGCCAAAGAGCTTCCCTCTGGTTCTTAGCCAAACCATCCAAGAACTCATTCGCATCCTTGTTTTTGTGCTTGGCAAAGAGCTCCATCTTCTCTTCCAAGGACATGCCCTGCTTATTCTTCTCCGCCTCTTTGTGGCCAGCTGGCCTTTTCAGGTTGAGCTTCAGAACTTTCATGGCTTTTGGCTTGGGTGGCATCTTGGCCAACTCCTTTTTGCAGGAGCTATGTCCAAGATGCCCTTTTGCAGGGCCCAACCTGAACCTTTGGCAGGCCCAAAGATTTTTGAAAAAGCTAAGTAGCTGGTAAGCCAAAAGAAACTGTCCAGTAGGCTTGGGCACCTTTGCTGCTGCTACCCTTGCCACAGGCAATTTTGCCAGTGGGCATGCAAGCTGCACAAAAAAACACTTTGTCAGTTTCTTTGTTTTCTATGGCCACCTCAAAAATGAGAAGCCCTCATATGAGATCATATGATATAAATGATATCATATGAGGCAAGGGTTCCTCATATGAGACTTTTTTGCCTCATATGAGGCTAGTTTTGCCTCATATGAGGCTAGTTTTGCCTCATATGAGGCAAGGCTTTCTCATATGATATCATATGAGCTCATATGAGGTTGCTGGGTTCTGCACCCAAGATAGCACCACAGCCTTTCTTCTGCTGTACCTTGTGGTCTCTGTTGGTGCCCTTGCCTTTTTTAAAGGCTGCTGTACAATTTTGAGATGCCCTTTTGCAGGACCCTTTGGCTTTTAGGAAGCCCTTTTGCAGGGCCAACCTTTTTGTAGACGCCCTTTTGCAAGACCTGCTTTCCTGCCCAAGGCTCGCTGCTTGGCCTTCTTCTTTCTTCTCTGGGCAATGTGCCACCCAGTGTCACCCCCTGCATCCCTGTGGGATGAGGGGGTTGCACCTTCCCATCCCTCAGGCCTTGCACCAGGCTTGGCCTTGGCCTTGGACCTCACTCCCCTCTCACCTTCCTGCTTGCCATTATTGGTGCTTGGCCTCCCAGGCTCGGCTCCTGAGAGGGGCATGCCAAACACTGCAGGGAAAAACATGGATTGTGGAACTCATATATTGCCAAATTATTGTGGTGATCATATTCCATGGTTCCTTTTTTTTTGCCAACAGGGAAATTGAAACTAGTGCTTGACAGGTTGTGGCAAGGTGCCATGGGCTTGTGAGTGAGCAACCCAAAGTGGCATTTCAAACCAAAGGCAGTTTAATTCTGCAGCCCAAAGGTTCATGGGTTAAGCGCCAAACCTGGCTGGTGGTTTACAATCTTGCTTGGGGTTCCCCCTCATGTATTTGGAACCTAGCAGTCCTCCAGCTTTAGCAAGGATCACATCTTGCGCAGGCAGCATGCTGGCACTCTCTGCTCCTGGCAGAAAAAGAAATGGTTTGGGCAGCATTTCAAACAAACACAGCTGACATGTGAGTATTCAACCATAGCCCTTTCTGATGGCTTGCCATGTCAAACACACAGAAATGCAATTTTAATAAATCAAAAATGCAGATGAGGCATCCAGCTCCTTCCAGTTCCTTGGCCCCACTGCCCTAGGTAGTAGTAATACCCCTGCTGCCAGCACTGGGACTGCCACATGAACTGCCAGCTTTGCCACTGTGCCATCTGGGCTGTGGCTTGGGCAGCTTGGGCTGCCTGTGCAGCCTGGGTGGCTGCTCTCTCTGCAGCTTCTGCTGTTTCCTTTTGGGTCAGCCTATCTTGCTGCCTGGTGGCCATTCATCCTGCTGTTGCCCAAGGCGGCCAGCTTCACCAGGTCGACATGGTCTTCATCCTGGCCTGCTTCCCTTGCTTTTCCCTCCATCCATTTCCTCCTGCCCCTTTCCTTTGTGGAGCCATTTCTGTTCTTCCACCTGGCTGGGGTACCTTGGAGAACAGACTCCTCTTCCTCCTCCTTCTTGCACTGGTGCTTCATCTTATCAGCTTCGTTTTTGGTGGCATTAGCCTTTTCTCCCTCCTCCCTCTCATAATCTTTCCATTCTTGCCATTCATCTTCTCTGTCTTTCCACCATTCATCCCAGCTCTTGCCACCTTTCTTCCAGCCTTTGTGCCACCACTCTTCTTCCTCCACTTCCTCCTTGGCCTTCTTGTCTGGGAAAGCCTTTTTGGGCCCTTCCATCACCATGTCTGCCCAAGAAGGCTTTTTATTCCTCCTTTGGCTGTCACTGGAGCTGCTGGCCATCGCTTTGTTTTCCTTGGGCCCTTTTTCAAAACCCCAAAAGCCTCTTTTCAAGGCCTGTGTTGATGGGAGCCTTTGTGCAAGACCCAGTGAGGCAATTGCATTCCCCCCCTGCAGGCTGCAGGGCAGGGCAAAGTGGTTGTGTGCTGGAGCTAGCAAGCTGCAGGTTGGGATGTGGTTGGCATTCCAAGCAAGGCCAAGTAGTGACACAAACAAACAGGCAAACATGGCTGCTTTCATGCTCCATGCCCAAGCAGCTGCCCACCCACAGCTTTTTCCCACTTGCAGTGCGGTGTCTCCAGAAGCCCTTTTGCAAGGCCTATTTTGCAAACTTTTGAACGAGCTTCTCTTTCTGCTAGCACCTGTGCCTTGGTTGCACCTGGTGTTTTGGCAGCTGGAAGCAACAGCTCAATAAGCTGCTGGTGGCTTTTTGTTGTTTTGCTGGCTTGGTTCAAGGTGACAGCTGCTATGAGCCTCTTGGCGCCATCAGGGCCAGGCTGGTGCTGCAAGTACCTTTGGTTTTTGCCACCTCCCATTGACACAGTGGATGTGTCAATGAGCACTTTTTCAATGCCCTCCTTGAACCCTTTTGCAAGGCCCTTAGTTTTCAGAAGCCCTTTAGCAAGGCCCTTAGTCTTCAAGCCAACTTTGGGCTTGGATGCAGAAGGCTTCTTCACAGGCTCTCAGATGTCTTCATAAGGCTCTCAGATGGCTCATGCCCAATGGCAGCAGCAAGCTTTTTCATTGCCAGAGCTTTCCAATCCTTCTTCAGGCAAGGAGGTAACCCTTCCATGTCACAGCTGCTGCCTTCCTCATCACTCTCATCTTCACCTTCTTTTTCACTAAGTGCAGGGTTCATGGCTGTCATGCTGGTGTAACCTTGGGAATCCATGCTCACTTCTGAGATGTTGTTCTTCAGCACCCTTTTTCCTTTCTCCTTGCCATCCCATGAAGCCCTCTTCCTCAGCACCTCCAAAACCTTGGAGCTGATTCACACTTGGAAATCAGCTTGCCCCATGCCACATCACTCGAGGCACATCTTCTCCAGTGCTTCAAAAGCACACCAACTGCATCTGCAGCTCTTCCAGGGAGTAGGCTGGTCTCTGCTTCCCAGTGGGCTGCAAGCAGCTCTGACCCCCATGTTTGGGTGAGAAGTGTGAAGGGTTGCCTCAGGTATTTGTATTTCACCTTTGCAGTGGAAGTCACAGTCAGAAGGGCATCCAGGAGCTTTGTGAGCTTCTGAATGCTATTGGGGCTTTCTGCTTGCTGGGCCTGCAAGTTTTTGTACTGGTACAAGTTGAAAGCCTCCTTGATTCCCATGCTTCTGCAGTAGTTGTGCAGGACCTCATCTAACTTTTCCTGATCCACTTCAGGGAAAGGCTGCCTCTTCTGAGGGGCTGAATTTCCACCATTCTTCCTGCCTTTTGCAGCTTTCATGAGAACCATGGCAGCAAGAGCCCTTTTTCAGAACCCAAGTAAGCCAAAGCAGATGGTGCCCTTTTGCAGAACACAGGCAAGCCCTTTTTCAAGGCCTAATGGGCCAGTAACAATGCCAGTAAATAAGTTTGAGCCAGAAGGTCTACAGCAAGCCTCATCTCTGGGACATGCTTTTGGGAATGAGCATTGGTTGCAGTGTGGTCACCCCTGACACGAGTTCCTCTCAGCTTGCTTCACGTTTTTGCTGCAATTTTTAAAAGACTGCTCCAGCAGTGGAGCTTCCAGTGGTCCAAGGACCTGTTCCCTGGCTATCTTTGGTGCCCTTTGCCAAGGCCCATGCTAGCCCTTTTGCAAGGCCCAATGCTAGTGCAAGGCAACTCACCAATAAAGGAAAACTCCTGGGTAATGGTAAAGTTCCCTGCTCTTGGTCATAGGGTTTACCATCCACCATTGAGGTAGAAGCTCTGCCTCCATGTCTGGTAGCACTTCAGAGTCCATGGCTCACCCTTCCCTAGTTTCTCTATCCAGATCCAGCCCACACCACACTCTTCACATTGGATGTAGCACCAGTAGGGGTAGGCACCAGGTCTGGAATTCCCACAGATGAGGGTTTGGTCCAAAGCATCCAAGGGATCCAGTTCCACTGCCATGGCAAGCCCTGTTGAAGGACCTAAAGAGCCTTTTCCCAAGACCCAGACCTCACAAGAGCCCCTTTGCAAGACCTAAGCCTTGCAAGTTGTTGTTGGCTGATAATTTGGAGCCGGTGGCTGCAAGACAGTGGCTGCCAGTTCTTTCGAGCAGTGGGAGTTCTGAAACATGTGCTGGAGACACCATGCCACCATGAACTGTTTTGTTCTTGATGCTGTTTCAAACCATTAGACCTTCTTGGTTTTGACCATAAATTCTATTGGTTTAAACCAATAACTCCTATTGAAAATGGATGTCAAACCAATAACTTTTAGGATGTCAAACCAATAACTTTTATTAGTTTATTTCAATAAAGCATTCATTTCAATAGTCTATATCTAAACCAAAAACTTTATTGAATCTTTACAATAAGGCGCACTCTGGTTCTGAGCGAATGCTCTGTCAAGTCGGAAAGGAGCACTGAAGCTACAGCTGGTCTCCCTCTCCAATCCAACCAGAACCAGATCCTGAACAGCGTGCTGAATTCGTTGAAATGACACGTCTTGAAGATCTTCAAAATTCTTCAGGTATATGACAAAAAAAAATCAAACAACTGACCTGAAATGTAAGTAGCTTCATCTGGAGATACACACCCTTGTGCACTGCACGCGAATCGCACCACCAAAGAGAGCGATGACACTGCTACAGACCGGGGCCCAATATCCTTCCATGTCAAAAATCGAAACAAGACTTAAACCGTTGGCATCCGTTAGCAGTGCAAAAAACCAAAGAAAATGTCTGAACCACTCGGGGAGTAGAGCAACGTTGAACCCAACCAGTTGCTGCATCGTCTGACTTATTGATGTCTGTCCACGGTCCGCAGGGGATTCAAAGCGTGCCCAGCGCAGCTAGAGTCGGGCAAATGCAAACAATTGAGCCACTTACAGTTTCTATCCGGTTCTTATCGGACATCAGCAATCCGTTGCTGCTGTATGCGATCTCGTCGGCGCTTGAGGCGGCGATCGTTGTACCTGATACGAAGCCGCTCTTGCCTGGCTGCATCCTGAGATTGCGCAAAATTGTCATTTGCTTGACGTGGCAATTTATGCCAAATTTGCATGATTTTACTCTAGCGAGGCACTCGGACAGGATCGAATCTTTCAGGCCATCAGTTCACCTGTTGGGTATCTCTGCATGACTTGGCATTGCACAAGACGCAGCCCACAAACCCGAATCCTCACACGTATGTTAATGGTACAGGTGTCGAAACACATAGAGAGGAAAACCTCCTAGATGTTGCAACCCGTGGCTGCAGCCTATTTTGTATCTGCGGCAGGTGATGATTGTGCGATGAGGACGCTACGTGTAAAGTGTGAAAGTATAAAGTGTAAAGTGTGGAGTGCAAAGCGTAGAGTGTAAAGTGAAAAGAGTGAAGTGTAAAGTGTGAAGCGTAAAATGTAAGGTGTCCAGTGTAGAGTGTGGAGTGTGGAGTGTAGACTGTGGGGCGTGGGGTGTCAAGTGGTAAGTGTACAGTGTGGAGTGTAAAGTGTAGACTGTGGAGTGTCAAGTGTAAAGTGTGTAGTGCCAAGCGTGAAGTGTGGGAGGCTGTGTAAAGTGTGAGTGTCAAGTGTAGGGTGTGGATTTCCAAGTGTCAAGTGTGAAGTGTAAAGTGTAGAGTGCGGAGTGTCAAGTGGAAGTGCAAAGTGCAAAGTGTAAAGTGTAGGTACAGTGTTAAGTGTCGAGTGTGGGCGGCCAAGTACAAAGTACAAAGTGTAAAGTGTAGAGTGTGGAGTGTAAAGTGCAGAGCGTGGAGTGTAAAGAGAAAAGTGTAGTGTGGAGTATCAAGGAAAAAGTATAAAGTGCAAAGTGTGGAGTGTAAAGTGGAAAGTGTAGAGCGTGGAGTGTAAACTGTAATTAGAGTGCACGGTGTCTAGCCAAGTGTAAAATTTTAAGTGTAAAGTGCCAAGTGTAGTGTGTAGAGTGTGGAGTGTAAAGTGTAGAGTGTAGAGTGCGGGGTGTAATGTGCAATGTGTGAAGTGTGGAATGTAAAGCGCTGAGTGTAAAGTGTAAAGTGAGATGTGCAAAGTGTGAAACGTAAAATCTAAGGTGTCGAGCGTAAAGTGTCGGCTCATGGTCATGCACAAACAAGCAAAGAGGCATCTCGTTGGTATAGAGCGTATGCAAAAGCTCAAGCAATACACCCGACCCCAACTCAACTCCTGCGTGGCATCACGTAAGTGCGCAGCTTGGTCAAACTTATCACACCCCACCCCACCCCACCTCCCCACCCCATCGCGAGCGTGGCATCACATAAGTGCGCAGCTGGGTCAAACTTATCACACCCAGTAATTGGCGATAATTGGCGTAGGAATAGTTGCGGAAAGTTAGAGACGGTAGTTTCCAAATACGAGTTGCGCAAGAAGAGTTGCGAAATACGACCAAGTAGTTGCGAAATACGACCAATTAGTTCCGAAAAACTAGTTGCGAAAGAATAGTTGCGCAATACAACCAAATAGTTGCGCAATATTAGTTGCGCAATCCAAGACAGTTTCGCATTAGGACTTGATCCGTGCTGTGTAAATAGGGTGTGGGTTTCCAAGTGTCAAGTGTGAAGTGTATAGTGTAGAGTGTGGAGTGTCAAGTGTGAAGTGCAAAGTGCAAAGTGTAAAGTGTAGGTAAAGTGTTAAGTGTCGAGTGTGGGCGGTCAAGTGTACAGTACAAAGTAGAAAGTGTAAAGTGTAGGGTGTGGTAAAGTGCAGGGTGTGGAGTGTAAAGAGTAAAGTGTAGTGTGGAGTGTCAAGTAAAAAGTGTGAAGTGTAAAGTGTGGAGTGGAAAGTGTAAAGTGCAGAGCGTGGAGTGTAAACTGTAGAGTGCGCGGTGCCAGTTGTAAAGTTTAGAGTGTAAAGTGTGAAGTGTAGTGTGTAAAGTGTAGAGTGTAAAGTGCGGGGTGTAAAGTGCAATGTGTGAAGTGTGGAATGTAGAGCTTAGAACGTAAAGTGTAAAGTGCGAAGGGTAAAATGTGCCGAGTGCATAGTGTGAAGTGTAGTTTGTAGAAGTGTGGACTGTGTAGTGTAAAGTGTATAGTGCGGAGTGTCAAGTGCAAAACGTGAAGTGTAAAGTGTAGCGTGTGGAGTGTAAAGTTCAGAGTGTAGAGTTTCAAGTGTAAAGTGTGAAGTGTGTAGTGCCAAGTGTAAAGCGCGAAGTGAAAGTGTAGAGTATGTAAGTGCATAGTGTAATCTGTACAGGGGGGTATAAAGTGTAGAGTGTAGTGTCCACACGAAAAAGAGTAAAGTGTGAAGTACAAAGTGAAAAGTGTAGAGTGTAGACTGTAAAGTGTAGAGCGGGGGGTGGCAAGTGTAAAGTGTGAAGTGTAGAGTGTAAAGTGCAGGGTGGCGAATGTAAAGCGTAAAGTGCAGGTGCCCCAGACAGCGGCTGCCAGGCAAAATAACATTTCACAATGCATCTGCACCAAATACTGCCCCTGCCAGGAAAATGGCACTCTAAGGATGTCCCACGCCTGCCACGTGATTTGCGCGTTGTCGCCACTTGACGCAGCCCTGGCATTGTGATTTGCAAAAAACACGCCACACCACGCGTCCAAAGTGCTGCGCCTGCCACGCAAAATGAGCATGGAGGTCTCCAAGGTGCTGCGCCTGCCATGAAAAGTGCAACCCATCGTCTGCAAACCTTGCCAAAGCATTGCGCCTGTCACGCAGAACGACTTTCGACACATTTATCAGGCAAGTGAGAATGTCACGAAGTGCCACGACTAACGACATTAGAACCTGTTTCGAAATAACCTTGGGAAATTAAAGGTTTTGCAGCTTCCCCAATTGGCAAGGCGACGCCGCAACAAAACCAGAAAATCGAAACGAGACACGTCGGAGCCTCAAAAAGAGCATTTCATGACCACTTCCTGAAAACTTCGCGCTTTGTAGCTGCAAAACTGACGTTTTCCTACTAAGTCTTCCCCATGAACCCCAAACTCTACGATCTCAAAACCGATGTTTCGTGCGAGGTTTCCGTCAATTTTTATCACATCCCACAAGATGCAGCGCCTGCCAAGGAATTTGCACATTGTCACGATTTGACATGGCCCTGATAATGCGATTCGCAAAAGCACGTAACACGACACGTCTGAAGTTCTGCGCCTGCCACACCAAGTGACGATGGAGGTCTCCAAAGTGCTGCGCCTGCCACGAAAAATGGAAGTCATCTTGCGAAAACGATGCGAAGGTATGAAACATGTTGGAATACCACAAAGTGCCATACCTGCCACACGAAATAGGGCTATGTAACGTTTGACACCTCCAAAAGTGGGTCACTTTTGCAGCACTCCCGAGAGGCACGGCCACAGCGACCTCACGCGAACTGTTGCGAACGGTCACCGTGTAGCGAACACACCCTCAACCCCCAACCCCCAGAGTGAAACGGGAACCCTTGCTACGCATTCGGGAAAAATGTGACTGCACGCAACTATGAGACACTGGTCCAACTTCATACTCAGGGAAACTTGATGCACGGAGTTGCTATCTGATCAACCATATTCAATAATCACATGCATCCAGCATCATCCAGCGGCAGAGCTAGACAAACAGAAAACCAACGAACATCATATTCTTACCATTGTAGAAAACCAAAAAACATGCGACAAGAAAGGAGTTGATTCTGTATGATTCTGTCATTGCACCCTGATGAACCTTTCCCGAGAGTTTAGCAACTTTAGCATTTCATGCCTTTTCGTGCCTGCAGCCGGAACTGAAGGGTGGGGATGCTTTGGGCCTTCAGTGCCATTGAGGCTAGCTTCAAGAAGTTACGAAGCATAGCAATGGCAATAACTATCAGGAAATCATTTGAAATTATCCCCCCAAGTGCAACGCAGTCCAAGTGTCTCTGTCACAAAAGTGGCAGAACTTGCAAGCATCTCCATGACGGCATCCTGTGTCTTGGAGCTGGTGGAAGCGGCAAGGCTTGCACACACCATTCTTGTGTGCTTCAAGAGTATTGAACTCTCCCATCCTCACCAAATCACCTGAGTTACTGCGAAAGCAAAGCCTCAAATGGCTCGGGATTCTACCCCAGGGCAACGTCACAAAGCAGAGCGGGTCTTTTTATATTTTGGGTTGGCTTCCTGCATCTTCCTGCTCAAATTATTGTGGGGTTCTGCTGTGCCTGCGGGCGAAGTGGGTTGAAGCGACGCAGCACCTGATAGGCCTGGCGGCAATTAGATCGGTTGTAAGAGTAAGAAGGAAATAGAAATCGAAGGAAGACCGGAAGATACTGGAAGACCTTTGCAAATTTGCAAACAAATTTGCAAACAATATCAAGCAATTCCATTTGTAAGCATTCGGAAGATATGGGTTGGAGCTGACAAGAGTAGAATGGAGACACATAGAAAAGTAATGAACTTCTTGGAGACATTTAGAAACAAACAATGCTGAACCCCCACTGCGTCAAGCTGACCTTGAGCTGACTCAGAAGAGCTGCCACCATGACGCCCGGGGATACACGCAAACTTGAAGTCTGAGGATGCATCCTTTGAGTCTGATGCGTCTTGCCTTTCCAGGGTGTCCGTAGTGCTCGCCTGCTGGTTGGTGGAGACTGAGGGAGCTGAGAGCTGTTCCGACGTTTCAGCCTTCAGTGGCTTGAATCGTGCCAATCGGGCATCGAAGCGCTGCGTGGACACCCCTTAAAGGTAAGTGGCCAAACCTTGGGTGCTCATGAATGCTGATGGTCTTGAAATGTCTTGAAGAGTCAAGCAGCCAGTTGAAACTTTGAAGTTCAAGAACAGAAGATTGTAGTTGCCAAAGGCAGGGTCTGGAGGTCTGGACCCCCATCGGGCGCTGGCATTATCCTTCCACAATCTCAACTCTTTAGTGGCTGCCAGGCTCGCAATAACAATGCAGGGGTAAAGTGCAATGACTTTGATGGTCTCTCTCTCTCTCTCCCTCTCCCTCTCCCCTCTCCCTCTCCCTCTCCCTGCCCCTCCCGCTCTCTCTCCCTCTCTCTCTCTCTCACTCTCTCTCTCTCTCTCTATCTCTCTAGAAGTCAAGCTTCCCACAATATGGAAAGGCAGAGGTGGAAAGAGTCAGAGAAGAGAAGAGAAGAGAAGAGCAGAGCAGAGAAGAGAAGAGAAGAAGAAAGAAGATCAGCGAAGAGAAAGAGTCAGAGGAAAGAAGATGCAGGTGCGCGAAAAGGTAGAAAAGTCGCGTAAGTCACTATGTTTTTCCAATGATTTGTGGCTCCGGAGGGTCGAGTAGTAAGCTCGCTATCGCGGCGGGTGCGGAGCCATCTGGGGAGATGAGAGATAAAGAATTGCACGCCGTTTTTGCGTGAAGCACATGTCCAAGTCAAACGGTACAAAACACTTCAACGTCGAACCACTTTTGGAAGTTGAGATGTGGTTTTGCGTGGCCGTCGCAAGGGATTGTGCACCTTGTCAAAAGTGAGCAAAACGTGCGAGAACTGGTCATCAGAGATGTTAGGAGGTCAGGGCGCTGATTTCCTGAGACGGGTTATATTTTGAAACATCAGATTCATCAGATCTTCAGTTTCGGGAAGATGATTTTGTTTGACAGGTGCATCACTTTGTATGACCTGGCATCACTTTCTCGTGGCTAGGGCAATGCTTCAGAGACATGGGCTGGAAAAAATGCTATTATTGAAGGAAGTCTCGTAGAATCGCTTCGTTTTTGATGTTGCCAACTTCAAAACTTGAGAAGTCTCGCAGACTTGCTTCCTTTTTGACGTAATCAAGTTCAAAAGTTGAGGAAGTCTCGCAGAATTGCTTCGTTTTCAAGCTTGCAGATTGCAGATAGACAGGTAGATAGATAGACAAGTACCACTACAACTACAAATGCAAGCAAACTACGCCACATTACGCTACACTAATTACACTACAGCTACAACAACTACTACCACAGCAACAGCAACAATATCAACTACACCACATTACGCTACACTGCACTAATTTAATTACATTAATTCATTACACTGCAGCACGCTACAACTACAAATACACATGCAACTACAACTACACTACATTACACAACACTACACTACACTAATTACATTACAGTACGCTACAGCTCCAGCTACCACCGCGGCTGCAACTACAATTGTAAAAACCATTGCGTTGCACTACGCGACACTACCCTAATTACACTACACCAGGCTACAACTACAACTACACTACCTTACGCTACACCACACTACGCTACACCACACTAGACTGCACTACACTATACCGCACTACAGTACACAACACTACAGCACACTACAATACACTACATTATTTACACCACACCACAACAACAACTACAACTGCAACTGCACTACACTTATTACACATTACAACTACAACTCCACTACGCCACACTACAGCTACAACTGCAACTGCAACTACAACTACAACTGCACTACACCACACTACATCCAGCAGTTGTGGGTGAGGTGACCACTGCAACCATTGCAACCACTCCAAAAACACAACTTCAACCACCTTTCGGTCCATCAGTGGATTCGCTCTGCCATCCGTGATTCACAACAACCAACCTCTCCTATAGGTTTCCTATTTTTGAAACTTCCGCCACCGCCTTGTGCGG
>Ga0126342_10011863_pt1 | contig 15564 bp, 18 predicted proteins | sample Cyp1metagenome_FD_92528 | JGI IMG/M metagenome (GOLD analysis project Ga0126342, IMG submission 92528) | Coral microbial communities from Lord Howe Island, Old Settlement Bay, Australia - Cyphastrea 1 metagenome | ecosystem: Host-associated > Invertebrates > Cnidaria > Coral ...
CATGAAACAAGTGCCCATTAGTTGCCCTTGTGTAGACATGACATGTTCTGTTGCCTTTCCATCTAAAGGCAACATCACCAATCCCGTCCGAAATAACATTACATCAACGAGTTGAGTTCCATTATAATTATAACTGCTCTACTTCCTTGTCATATACACATACACAATATTGCACAATACATCTAGTCCCCATCCAAAATTTGGGCATTTTTAGGCTTGTGCTGCAACATCCAAGGCCCCATGCAAGCTTCAGAACTCTCCTGAGAGCTTCAATGGCAAAAAAGTCGGCCAGCTCCCGCACAAGCACCTTAATCATCAGGAAATGGCAACGGACAGTGGAACTTAGGTAACTGGGTATATAACTTGCGTGCACAATTACATGTGGAATGGAACAAGCTTTGCTGCCAATGGCTCCTGTGCAGCTCGATCTAATGCTTGAAGAAAAAAAACTCCTGCGTACAAGGCACAGCTGGGTTTCGTCGCGCCTGGCATCCAACGTTGATAGGTGGGTACAGAAGAGAAGTCGACAGTCCAGGCAGCTTTTTTTGGCAAATTGCACCGGTTGAAGCAGAAATATTCACATTGCACATTTTGCATCCGTCTGCAGGGCCCACATCATGAGCACACTAGGCCTCCGCTTTTCGACAAACGTTGGTAATGGTGAAGACTGTGGAAGCACGGAACACCTGAGCCACGACAGTACATGGCCCACATGGCCAGCAGTTCGAGCCACGCATCAACCTGTGGCAGGAAACCTTTCCAGTGCTTTCCAGTACTTTCCACTGTTTAAGAGGAAAAATGATTGTTCCTCCATGTTCCTCCCAAACCGATCTTGATTCAACAAGAATGGCACCACTGACAATGCCATCTCGCGGCTAACTCACATAAGTTGGATATTGACTCGTAGTCCAAAGGTACATATGTACAGTATGTACGAGTAGTTCGTCCAAATTTCCAAGACATTGTAGTCTTCAAAATACAATGCATTTCTTAGAGTAAAATATTGGTTGAAGGCAAGACAATACCTTCAGATAGAAAGATTTAGAAAAGAAAAGAAACATCAAGACACAGTCACGCCAAAGACAAGGCGAAAGAACAGGCACCAAACACAGATTCCTCTCAATCACAGCAGTATCTGGAGTAATTGGTTAAAAACTTCCTACTCTAATAACTCTCCTGTCTTGATCCTCCAGAGCATAAAGTCTGCTATATCACAACACTAAAATGTCCAAACTGCAACCGGCATTTCTGACGTGTCACAAGTGGAGGAAAGGACTTCATATCTGTGCAAAAGGACACCACAGGTGAAAGGTGAATTCACAGTGAATCCAGCCAAGGAACATCGAAAACCGGAAAGTCTCCTGTCAAATTGCCAGCACTTTGGGACTTTGGGACCGCCCTGGGACCGCAATGCAGCTCATTCAATCGCCTGCTGCAGCTTCGAGGTTGTCGATGCAGACAATGACTTCCACAACCTGAATTCATGCCAAAGAGGCGATGCAAAGACAGAGGATGAGGATCTGCTTTTGTACAATCATCAAATGTCTCAGTATCATGCATTGTTTCGGGGTGTTTCGTGCAGAGCATCCACCTCAGTGCATCTCTAGGACCCTCTCCAATGCTAAACTGAGAAGGTTCAAGCTGTTTGTATTACAGAACTAAACTCAAAACTGACAACTAATTTCACAGCGAATACATAGAGAATACGTAGAGAATAGAGAGTAGAAAAGGCATGCCAGGGCTGCAGTACTGAGAATGTGACTGCATCATATATCCTTTGTGCTCTCACAGGGTCTTGGGCATCTCCACTGTCAAATTCAGCGGTTGCCTGAAAATTCACCGCTCAGCCGCTCAGCCCTTTTTCTGGATGTGCCATGGCCCATGGCCTGGATCTGGACGAGGCGGAAAACCATGAGATGCAGAACAGCAACTTCCTCACATTTGGATACAAAATGGGATCTGTTTTGATCTCCACAGCACACTCCAAGAATAGCTCTCCTTGTCTGCCCAGAAATGCCGGAAGATCTCCTAGTCGTGAGCGAAGCCAGAACGAAGCCAGAGCGAAGCATGACTGGTACTACGCTGGTACTACTGATCAACAGGCTGAGACAAGCTTCTTGACGCTTTGGCGGGCCGCCCGGGTGCCTTCCGGCATCGGATATCCCTTGATCGGTTCTCCTCAGAGGCAGGCAGTTTATGGCATGGCGGGTGCAACGAGCTTTGCAAGCTCGGGAACAGAGTCCAACAGGTCCACCTGTCTCCTTTCAAGCCAAGAGTCAATCAATTGCGTCCACTCTTTCACCTGCAATTGTCATTCTGGTGACTGTGACACCAGAATGCACTGGTCTTACTGCCTGCTACGTTTTGCCCATCGCCAGAACGCCCCACCATAGAATTTTGATTTCCAAAGCCCAACTGCACCATCCCAGCTGCCTGCAAGCCAGCTTGGAGCAACCAATATTCATTCTCAGCAAGGGATCTTTGCCTTGCCTCAGAAGGATCACGATCTGCCCCCCTACCACACTTGGAATCTCCCGGGCAGCGGGCCAGCAAAGCGGCCTTATCGGCCTTGCGATTGTCTAAGCTGTTCAGAGTGCAATGCACTGCACAAAACACCACATCTGGCCTGATGAGGACGAAATGGGACTGGCTCCCACACCTACAGCAGCAAACACAGCCCACACTGTACAGGCCATGTTATGCTAGCCCAATTCAATACAATTCAGCCATACCTCAAAGTCCTCGAAGTCAGCCTGGCCACCTGTCCAAGGTAACAAAAAGCCGACCAACCATGACATCCCGTTCAGAATGCTGGGGATTCTGAACAGGCCATGATCTTTAACCTTGCCATACCTTGCCTGCAGTCGCTGAAAAAGCGCATGCCGCAATGACCTGCGCAAATTCAATCAGGCAGCTCTAGAGGTTGTGAACATATTTCAACACATTTCAGTGAAGGACATCTTTATTTGTCATGGTATCCCTTTGTATCTTGTCTCGATTTTCACTCAATTTGAGTCCTGGGCCACTCGACAGAGCCATCCCATCGGACAGCCCCAAACATCCTCTTGAAAACCAAGGATCACTCATGCATCCCACCAACAGTTTCAAACTATTTGTTTTCGAGCGCCTACACTTTCACCACTCAGGAATATACAATCTTAGCAGTATAAATGCCAACCATTGACCGTGTGTTTGCTTTAATTCAAAAGGTCTTCTCATGTCTTCTCTTTGATGCTTGACTCCTCTCATGCCTTCTCTTTAAACGCTTGATAGCAAAGAGACTGCGTTCGGAGAAGCGTGAGATTACCGTCATTGTTTTGTTCTTGCCTACTTCCTTTCATCTACTAATCACAACAACAAACATCTTCTTCCTTGCATGCCTTGACAACTGCATCCATCTCTGTTGCCCTCTATGAATCTGTACATTGAAGACCACATCAAAGTCCTACTACTGGGTAACATCCCCGACCAATTGATTGCCCTGATCGCTGGGACTTTTCATGATTGGCAGATATTAGCAGATTGGCAAGCATCGAAGATCCACTAGGATTCCAGATCTACACAGATCTACAGGAAATTCCAAGATCTTGAAGCCATCTTTTTTGCCTCGATCACTGTATGACTCTTTGCTTCAGAGCACAACCGGCACCGAAGAGCAGCAGGATGAGCTCTTCTTTCAGGAGCTCTCAAAGATAAATCTTTGGACATCGACAATTGGGATTTGATAGGATCGGATAGCAAATGATAGCAAGAAAAGCAGGAAAACGATGGAAAATTAGCAAGAAAATGAATGAAGGTGATGTGAGGTGATGGTAAATCAGTCATTCTTCATGATGATCTTCATGGATCTTTCAGTTTGTTCAGCTGTCTCTACTGTCTGGTCAAACCAATGACTGATCCTGACTGTAGAGCTGAGTCCAGTATTGATGGATGGGCTCTGTAGCCCTTCTCCCAGTCATCTGCCTCTTCTTGAAGCTGATAGACTGCGTAGGCATGTGCTTCATCCTCAATACCTCAACATGCACCAAATGTAAGACTAACTGCAAGGAACCGAATGGCTTTGAAGTCTCTCTTGCGATGTATATTGCCAATGGCTTGTGGGGAATGTAGACACTGTAGACTGATCTAGACTCATGAAACTTTTTTATCTTGGGCTGAGGCCACGTGCGGCAGTCGCCCTCCCTAGCGCCACATCAATCCCACGGAACCTACAGTTGGGGATGGTTTGCAAACACGTGTCAAAACACTGGAAGATTTCAAGTTTTGACTTCAAATCGGGCCTTGGTCCATAAGCAATTCCTCCCGCTCTGTAGCCAAAATAGAGACCTTTTTTCTCTACCTTGGTAACGAAATGCAAATACACCACCATCCATGCTAAACAGCAAAAGTGCAATCCATGGACATGTCAGCAGGGGCTTTGCGCCCATTGATGAATGAATAGTAACTCCATCCCTTTCTCCCTGTGACAAAATCCCGAATGGAGCACATCTGCAGCAAGCAGTTTCCCACATGGAGAGTTCCAGCGGAATACATGAATACAAATGCATAAATCATAAGATCCTAAATGGGTAAACAAAGTAAGCAACGAGAGAAATTAAGGGGGAAGGAGCGTGATTCTGCCAGGTACCTCGCAACCCAGACTGGTCTTTAAGGCATGCTGCAGCCCTGAAGGTCTCCCCGGCTAAACTTGTGTCCACTTTGGAGGCGGAAGAATTGGCACGGATAAAGTCTGATGCCGCTTGGTCCCTCACGGCCACAGGCAGTGCATCACAGTGCTTGGTATCTCAACAAAAACCAGGAAAACCAGAGTCTAGGCCTGCCTGCGCAGGACCTCATCAAATACCTCTCGCTTCTCCTTCTTTGAGATTGGTGGATTTGACACCGCCAATCTAGCCTTACAACAGCACATCTGAAGAGCCATCCTGTTTCAAACAGACTGAAGGACGAAATCTGCGCCACCGCTAATGAAGACAGAAGCAGAAGCACAAGCATCTCATGTTATCTATCAATCAACTCTATGAAGGCAGCCAAAAGTTCAAAAGCGTCGTCCAAGTTACAAGTTGTTCTGAAGCTTTCTGGTAGCCATCGGCATCCCGGAGTCCAACTGCTTTTGCCATCTCTTTCATTGCTTCTACGGCCTGGGGCCTCAAAGGCTAGCGGCTGGCAACTAGATGAGTCTTGTGAACAGTTGAGGCAGCATCATGATCAAACAGTTGCAGTAAATTAATTATATGATATGTATATATATATGAATATATAATTATATAATTCATTTATATGTTTGATTGACATGTAACAAATGCAAGTGCAGCAAGGGGGGAAGCACCTTCACCTGAAACCGACACCAAACGAACCAATGGCGCCCTGCCTATTTGGTGCTAAATGTGGCACACCGCGAAGGCTGTAAACCTGCACTTCTGGGTGTGCAACATGTCGCCCATGTCGTGGGCCAGATATGGCCAGATTATCATCATGTCCGCAGCTGCACCTCACTGAGAACGGCATTGGCTTTCTGCTCTCCAAGCCGGTCCCCCAACTTCCAAAAGGCCATCAACGCCTCCTGCGCCGGCGGTACACACTGAGCATCTGAGCATCGCCTGAACCCCTGAGATCACTGCGAACTGCACTCCTGCGCCCGAACGAGGGTTTCATCCAGCATCCGGAGCTGCAACAAGATGCTGCTGGCCTGGTATATATGAAAGAGCAGGCGACGCCATAAAATCAATTGCACTGATATTCATAAAATACTATGATTACTATATGAGTCGCTAGTCGCTGCCTGGTGACTACATTCTGTTTTGAGAGAAAATTGTCTATTGCCCGGAAGACTCTCGTGCCTCCAAGTGAACTTTGGACAGCAGTTTCAAGTCACTTGGATCACACAATCCTTGTGCTTCCTGCGCAGAAGAGTCTGTTACAGGAGGTCAAGCTGCAACACGACCGAACCGCGGATTCCAGGCAATTGCAGCTGTAGTGACTGTAGTTGTTTGTGTCAAGACATGTTCTCATCCCTTCGAAGAGAGGCATGCTGTATGATGCTAGAGCTGCTAGACATTGAGGATTGATTTGCCAGTCCTGAATTGTGGACCAAGCCTCTGTTGGGTTCCCTTCAGCCTGAAATGCTACTCATTCAGAGGTATTTTAAAACACTTGATGTGTGTTTGGTGTGAGAGCTCAAACTTTCCAACATCTTCCAAATAAATTATAGCAAGGAGCAGCGCTGATAGTCGCCATCAGCATAGTCATGGCCGCTTGTCCATGGCGGTCACTTTGTTGCCTGACTTGAGGAGAACGAAGGAAGGCACTATTTTAAGACCTTTTAAGACAGGCACCGAATATGTTGATCCTTTCAAACAACAACTCAACAACACAGCACAGGTTTACTTCATTGAATCTAGTTGCATGGCAAACAACGGGTATTGTAAGTTATATAGTTAAGGATAAAAACATCAAAATCAAATTTAAAAAATTGCAGGACATTTTGCCCCATTACCGTTTTTGTATCTTTCTCCATCATTTATATTCTGAGTTGTTCTGAATGCATTTCTGAGATCAAACAAATCAAATTGTGTGCGTTTCACATACAGTTTGACGAAAGAAGTAGACACTCATCGTTCCTGTACCATTTTAGACCTTTTCACATTGATTTGGCAAGGTCTTGAAAACATGTGGAAACCTTGGAAAATACATGAAATTCCTCTGTCCTTTCCCTTTGCGCAACCTGTGGACCAATTGCCATTCAAGTTGCTCAAATTCCGTGAGTTTCGCTGTTGTAGATTGCCGTGCTTCCCCGGTCTGGCTGCATCCAAGGAGGGCACGCACCTCAGCCAGCTGCGCCGCGGTCATCCCATCACCACTACTGATTTATTATGATGGGTATATTAACCCCTATGTGATGAGGGGATGACCATCCCTTTTGGAAGATAATTCCCATGTTTCGACCAGGGTGCCATGGTTCATATGGTTTAGGCAATGTCTTAGTTGAACCCCTTTTTTTTCTATCTGGCATAGCACTTGATGGCAAAAAAAAACATCATTTTGTCCTAAAACAAAAAGATCGGGTGCTTCCGAAAGGCCAGAATTTTTTGCGCGTCAATGCAATTTGCCAGTTTGAGCGATTTGAGTGCGTTCCTGGCAGGCCTTCAGCAATTTTCCAAGTCAAATGACAAACATTTTTCCTGTACACATGTCTGTGAAGCAACAATTTTAACACTCTATGTGTCCACGTATTTTTCTGTCCAAATCTTGATTCACGCCTGATTGCCTCTTGCCATGATCCCCTAAGGACGAGCACCTCACATCAAAATCGCAATGCACAAGCGTTGCGCAGTGTTGGTCCTGCGATGTTAATTTGTTTGCAACTCGGTTGAGGTCCCGACTTTGGCAATCAAAGTCTGCGCAGCTGTTTCCCCGTCAATATTTCCAAGATTGCGAAATGTTTGCAAAGCCTCGGCATGCAAGTGTAAAGCGTGCACCACAGTATCAACAATGTATTTGATGGGAAGTAAAGTGTTGGCACGGAACCTCTCGCGCACGAGTTTCTGCATCGCCAGGTGATGTTGTCAGCAATGCACGAGCGTCCTCCAAGCATCCATTGGCAGTCTTGACGTCCATGGCAACAACTACATATTCGTTGACCTCTGTCAGCGTTGATTTGTTTTTACCTTGGCAAATTCAATATAATTAGTACGGTGTTTCGATCGCGGGATGAACAAACTGATTTGTTTTTGTGTTCCAAATTGCGACTGGGTGCTGCGTCACCTGGCCATGCCGTGTTATGTTTTTTCTTGCAATTTGGATTTTCATGTCAGTGCAGTCCATGAAAAGGCGTCACGTGTGATTCACGGAATCAAACAAAATGTTGTTAATGATTTGTACCTTACCTTGGCAAATTGGAGCCTAACAACGACAAAAACATGCAGCTGACTTTGCAAACGTTCCGATCATTTTCAGACATGCCCCGCATATATTCAAAAAATATGTTGTCCTACATGGCCATTCCAAATTTGTGTGCTCACAACACCATAATTTAATTGCCTTCGATGTTGCTGCTTCAACATGGTTTTTCAATTTGTACAGCGATATGTTCTCAAATTTTCTTTCAGCACCAAAACAACCAAGAAACTACAACATCATCACCACAATCATGTTCACCATCATCATCATCATCATCAGCAACATCATCATCATCATGATCATCATCATCATCATCCTCATCATCGTCATCGTAACCATCATCACATACATCACCATCAATGCTAACAATAACATGCCACCTGCAACAAAAACACCAAATAAAAAACGTACAACTACAGCACTTAACATTCAAATCTACATTCTAAATGTTTGAAACATAATGTTCAAACCCGTGAAATTCTCACAAAAAGATCTAAACGGACAGGTGCATGCCAAAGACGAAGGTTCGGAGCGGTGACGGACGCTTGTCCTTGGAGAATCGGAGGAGTACTATTAAACCAGAAAGGTGCTCCGAAGCGCTGACCTTCAATACGGCGTTAGAGGGCCCTTGCACTCTGGTGGCCTTGCGGCTCTGGCCACCTTCGTGCCCAAAGACGCTGACGGTCCGCTTGTTGTCTTAACTCCTTGATCCTAGAAACCATCAATGTCAAAACGTTCAAAGTGCGCAACCCAATGATCAACTGTCTCTACCTCAATCAGCGGCGCAGTCAATTTTTTTTCCACCATATCGGGGGAACATTTGGTTGGAGATTTTGATGCCTCGCTCGGCATCTGCACAATTGATGTCCAGCCTTCCGCATGTTGGATCCATCTGGTTGGATCTTGATTGGTTTTCTGCTAAGCGGCTGGGTAGGATCGGTTTCCATATCCCCCCCACCCTGTCTTAGGGTTGGGAGGGCGGGAAAAAGAAAACTTGGATGAAAAGAAATTTGTGATGATTCCGAACTTAAGTTCATGTGGAGTTCATGTCAACATGCTGTAATGATGCACATGCGAGATGATGACATGACACATGAACATGTCAGAGTTCAGTTGCTCTGCTTTTGCCTTCTTTGTTGAAGGTCTTGAAGCCAAAGGTCCACGTTCGAAATCATCATCAAACCATTTCAGACTTGCAACTTGATACCAATTTGGCTGACATGCTGAATCAATTCTGATTCTCAAAGTTAGGTTTGAATCTGTATTCAATCTAGATCCCAAATATCCAAGTTTCGAAAGAGGAAGTGCAAACTCAGTTGAAATGCCTTTGCTGGTTTTTTCGGACGTTTCATGTGCATGACATGAAACTATCAAGTCGTGTTATCCAAGAAAGTCCTATCCACGTTGTGTAAACTCCCTTCTTGTCTTAACTCCTTGAAACCATCAATGTCAAAACGTTCAAAGTGCACAACCCAATGATCAACTGTCTCTACCTCAATCAGCGGCGCAGTCAATCTTTTTTCACCATATCGGGGGAACATCTGGTTGGAGATTTTGATGTCTCGCTCGGCATCTGTACAATTGATGTCCAGCCTTCCGCATGTTGGATCCGTCTGGTTGCATCGTGATTGGCTTTCTGCTAAGCGGCTGGGTAGGATCGGTTTCCAGATCTCTCTATTTCAAAACCAGACTATCCGTTCCCTGCCGCCTTGACTAACCAATCTGCTACCAAGCTTTGGCATTCGAAGCCCGAGATGAAGTGAGCAGCCCATGGTTTGGCTGCCTGTTGGCCTTCAAAAGGAGGGCTCGTCTGCCGGATTGCTTTTGCTCGGGACTCTCTCTATCCACCAGAATGATGGCAGATGAACTTCAATTGAGTAAAAGGCTTTGATCAAGTCATCCATTGTGGTGCTGTACCGCACGGCATTCCCACATGGATATAGTCTGGGGGCCTATTATTCAAGAGATCAATTAAGATCTGCTTTTTTTTTAGCCTGTGTCAAATCCAAGAGAGTTCCCGGTACTTTTGGCTCATGCAAAACATGGTCCACTGCGAGAACGGAAAAACCTGCATTGATCAAACTACGCGACAGTGAGGCCTGTCCACAACAGATTTCAACAGCGAACGGTTGCTGACGTGAAACTGATGATTGTTTGTCAGCTCCAACGGCTGACTGTCACTCCGAGCTATGACTGCATTCATGGAAAGGCTTGGCCTTGTGGCAACCTTGTAACACAGATGGTAGCCACGTTGACACCTGGGCCCGGTTCCCCGAAATCCGCAGACGCCTTTGTTGAAGGCGAGCACAGTGGTTTGCCATCAGCTGTCTTCGCTACACATCCTGGGGGAAGATCGATTGAGGACCCTTGTTTCGATTTTGACTCGCCTTTGCCTTTTCCTTTGCCTTTCCCTTTAGGATATTTGGTCGGCTGCTCGGATGCATCGGATGTTGACCTCTTATTGGGTCGTGGGGTTGCCGGCGCTTTGGGAGCTGGCTTGGCATGCAATGACATCAGGTATGGCATCAACTCTGGTGAGGTGCGAAGCAATTTGATCTCCTTATCCAAAGGTGTCATTGATATCCCTGTCTCAGCTTGCAACTTCCCCACAAGGTTGTTGGATGCTCTGATAAGCATTTGCTTGTCACACTCAATGATTTGCTGGAGAGACACTGAGGCGAATCCTGCTGGTTGGGCTCGCTCATGGGATAGGAACAACAGGTGTTGTATCCACATCTCGATTTCACGAAAGGAGCAAAGCCTTGCTTGATCCATTGCAAGCGATCTTCTCTGGAATGCATTGCGGAGGCCCAACTCCGATCCAACGGAACAAACAGGTCGTGGCCGTTGTTTCGGAGCTAATTTTGATACTTCCACTGGCATCAAGGGATACCTTGGGGTCTTTCTTTGAGCTCTGGATCTCTTGCGACCTTGAAGTGCACTCCTCTGGCTTAATCCAAGTTAGGACATTCTGCTCCAGCATATTGACGCAAAGGTCCACTAAGGCATGACTTGGAGCAACCTCTGGTGAGAAGATGATTCCTTCTAAACGAGCTTCCTGTTCCGACTGGCGCGTTTGTCTCTCAGCCATTGGCAGCTTCCAAGTGACTAGCTGCGGGTCTGAAGGTTGATCCACCTTGCGTTGAAGGTCATTCAGGGCTAATGCATGCGATTCAACCACAAGTCTCCTGATGCATGAAGTCTGATACGGATTCAACTCCTTTGCTGTCACCTTCGATAGCCATGCCAAGAGCCGTGTCAGTGACTTGTTGGGGTGTTGTTGAGACTGCAAAAGCCAACGATCCAAAAGTCTCGAAGCCCTTAAGTTGCAACTCAACTTTCAGCTCTTCCTCCACTCTTAATTGCTTCAACCTCTCTGCAAAAGCAACTTTTCTGTCGAGCGCTGACATGGCAGGCGTGGCGAGCTTAAGGCATGAACTATAATTTTGATCAACGTCAATTAAATCTTTTGGATCATTAGGCCCTGTGTGTTCTGATTCCATGACATGGTGGATCATATAGTCTGAAATTGTCATCGCTGAATTTCTGACATCTTGATTATAAAAAAATCTTGCTGGCCTGCTACCCCTCTGCTGAGGTCCCGAAATCGGGCTGCAGACGGATTGATTCTCCGTTCGTGGACTGTGGTTCACCACTGACTCTGAAATCATCTTGTTTCAGCATATGTGTTAAAATACCTCTGTAAGTCATCTGTGGTTGGCTGATGCCTTTTTAACACATGCCTCACTTCGCACTGCTCTTTTTACCGCGCTCGATCTCAGTCAGGGCTACGGGACTTTGTTGTCCCACATACATGAGATACTCATATGCCTGATGATTCGTGTCAGACACTCTGCAAAACATTCCATCTTGTCCAACAACTCAAGTCGTTTTCCATCCTCAAGCTCAAGCCACTTCATCACTGCCCACGAGAAAGGTAATGGCCGGAGCTGTCATAGCACGTATGAATGAGGATGATAGGAAAAGTGCGGGCACAAGGAAAGGTCGAATGAATCTGCTTAAGCCACAATTTTTCAATCTTTGCTGACTGAAAATTTTGATCAAATGCTCTCAGGCTCTGCTGCCCTTTTGATCTGATGAAATCAAATTCTCTCAAATCTTCTAACTGCGCACCCCCTTTTTTCACCCTCGGTGGTGAGCCACTTGGCGTCCACATAATGTACAACATTCCATGTCGTCCATGCTGCTTGCTCCAGGGCAACGTAGTTTTGTGACTTTTTTTTTCTCCGGGTTTGGCCGATGACGCTCTAAGGCTCGGTCCTGTAATTCGTATAAACAGAGAAAAACGAGGCGATAGAAACGCAGTGGTTCCAGCTGTACAATCAAAATAGGTGGCAAAGGCAAAACAAGCAAACAAGAAAAAGACAAAGAACCAAGGCACCAGACGACCCGCAAAGCCCCCAGCCAGATTTGCGTTTCGCCTCAAAAACAACAACGAAACAACAAAAGAACGGGGCCGGGGCCCAACAAAAACCAAAAACACACACACAAATTGCTACAAGACACAGGGGGAATCCTCCCTCTGTGCCTTTTGGATCGCATGCACCAAAGCTAAAACTAATTCAATACTTCCACCAGTTAAGAGGAAAAACGGCGGCAGTGAGACAGATAAACGTAAACTAGTGCAGTTGTGAAACAGGCTGTACATTCACAAATTCATCCTCTTTCCAAACATCCGCCAACTGGTAATCTCTGAGCAGAAATAGAAGTCTCACCAACCAACTCCTCCGCGTGAGAGAAGCACAAGGCATACGTAGTTCACCACTCAGAACTGCCGTCCCCCCCAAGATGGGGGAACGACTAAACAGTCTAAACAATCGACGGTGGAAGCGAAAGGACCTCGGCAAAGCCGGACCGCACAGTCCTCATATTAAACAGCTCGTACACCTCGTACACCTGGAGAGAGCCGCATTGTTGTCAAGGTCAGTAAACCGTGAGGGCAAGCCTGTATTCATCAACGAGTAGTGGGGGAGCCACTGCCACAGTCAGTGTCGGAGGTCAGAAAGACCAAGTCCGAGACTCCTAGTAGCCGATACAATGCGCCACTCCGAGGTGGACATGCATTTGGCGAACGTATATCGCACTCAATTAGCTGGGAGTGCCATGCAGAGATGTCGCGACGGCATCGTGATCGTCACAGTCGCGATAGTCGGACAAGATTGTGTTCAAGCACCTTGGAAGTGTCTTCGTCTCGCACAGATGTCCGTAGCACACTGTCCAAAAAGGGTAGCTCATTCAAAGAGCCATGGCCCTGCAACAATCCCGTAAGATTCCCCTGCAGAGAGCAACACTGAACAGCGCCAGTGCAGCTCGCCGCAGGTGCAACTCAGATCATGGCGACGGCCGGCTACGCCCCCACCCCCTTCATCCCAACACTCAAAACGGTCAAGTCGACCCAAATACAAACAACCTAGCGAAACGGATTCACAACAAGTCAGCGGGGAAGGGGGGCAATGTCCTAACCAAAAATTAAAGACCTTAGTGCCCAAAAAGCGAGAACATGCAATATGTATCTGAGTCGCAAAATTTCTCCGTCGCCTTAGTTGCTGCACACTAAAATTAAGTTGCCGCGGACGTGAAGGTATCCAACTCGTCCAATCCAGAGGCGTGAAGGCGCACTGTTTGTATGAGTTCCAGACGTCAGCACCTCCAGTGCTCCCTGAGCGCTTCTTAGTAGTGGACCTCAAGTGGGTACAACGACGTCATAGACCAGCCTAAAGTCAACTTGTGAGCGTTGGGAACGCACTCAAAGACCGGTCTTCTCTGGCAGCAAGAGTCACTACATAGAAGTTCTTGATGGCCGATAGACGCATTTTGGGCCACCATCTCAAACCTGGTGATCGTTCAGCGTTGACGTACAGCCGCAAATCCCACACGGGTCTCAGAAATTGAGAATGGATCATTCCGACCAGATTCATCACATTCTGGCTGGGGGATTTGCGGGTCATCTGGCTGTTTTTTCTTTTCTGTTGTGGTGTTTTTTGTGGATTTGCCCAATAATGCCAAGGAAACCACTGTGTTTCATGCTGAGTTTTCAATTCGTTTGACCTGCTTATACCAATTTCAGAACCGAGCCTCAGAGCGACATCGGCCGTACCAGAGAAAAAAAAATCCGACCAGATTCATCAAACTGTGGAAGCAGTTATCAAGGGTTCACAAGGACCCACGTTTCGACTCCTGAGATGACTTGCTGTCGACGCTTGTCACAAAACTACGTTGCCCGGATTGGACCTCTTCTCAAGGCACGGCCTTCTTCAGCTGCGTGCGCTGTTCCAATCTAGAGATGTCAAACCAACACCGAATTGGCAATAGACTCGAACAAGGGAGGCTCCAACTAATTTCAGGTGCCAAAAACGAACCCAAAACCAGCCCCTTGTGCCTCCTTGTCTTGGATGAAAGAGGTCCCGTGTCAAAGCCTGCAAATCAAGGCGCTTCAAGGCTCGGCGAAGGCGACCGTCCAAGTTGGGGCTCGATTCAACGACCATATTTCCATTTGGCTGTTGTTTTCTCGTTGTGGCTCCTGATGGAAGACGGCCAATCCCAAGTGGAGATACCCCTAAGCCCGCTGATGCCACAAGCAAGTGTTGCTGGGACTTGCGCATATTAATCAGACCAAGCATATCCAGGGGAGAGACTACGATCGTGAGGGACTTGGACCTCATGGCCTAGGCAGTTACGCAAAAATCAACTACTACTACTACTACTACTACTACTACTACTACTTCTGCTACTACTACTACTACTACTACCACTACTACCACTACTACTACTACTACTACTACTACTACTACTACTACCACTACCACTACCACTACCACTACCACTACCACTACCACTACTACTACTACTACTACTACTACTACTACTACTGCTACTGCTACTATACTACTACTACTACTACTACTGCTACTACTACTACTACTACTAATACTACTACTACTACTACTACTACTACTACTACTACTACTACTACTACTCCTGCTACTACTACTACTACTACTACTACTACTGCTACTGCGGGGGGGCACCCTTCATGATCCCTTAAGCCGTTCCTTAAGCCCCCCCTTCAAGCCCCCCTCCGATGACGGGGGTGGGCCCGCCCTCGTTTCCCAAGTTCAAGCCTAGTGATTTTCTTATTCCTCTCTGCGGCTCTAATTTAAATCAGCCCCTTTCCGATGTCACGAGCCCAGAGAGTGTTGGTGCTTCGCCGTTTCCTGATGCAGTTCAACAAGGAAGCAGACAGTCACTGGTATAGGAATGCAGTTACCAAAAGTCACCCTCTTGTTGTGGACGAGACAGATTCAGATAGGCGCTCGGAGGAATCTCGTCGGCACAGAGACATCATCGACAATCCGGTCCTGGTCAAAATGTTGCCTTGTTTGGCCCGGACACCCTGCTATCTTGCAACATCAAATCATCCAACGGGAAGCTTTTTTTCCGTCCAACGCCTTCATGGCTTCCGCCAGGTCGTTACACACGTTCAATCGTAGCAAAAAGATGAATTGTAATTGTCGTGCACGGCTGTCAATTTGTCGATAGCCACAAAAGTATTGGTAGTGGACCTGTACGCAGTCCAGTATGCAGTCCCAGCAAGAAAACCAAAAACACAAACCAAACCACAAAAGCAAACAGGCAAAAACAAAAAAA
>Ga0126342_10011864_pt1 | contig 15563 bp, 14 predicted proteins | sample Cyp1metagenome_FD_92528 | JGI IMG/M metagenome (GOLD analysis project Ga0126342, IMG submission 92528) | Coral microbial communities from Lord Howe Island, Old Settlement Bay, Australia - Cyphastrea 1 metagenome | ecosystem: Host-associated > Invertebrates > Cnidaria > Coral ...
CACCCCACCCCAGCGGTAACTGATCATGAAAGAGCAGTGCAGTGCGTGTGTCTGCAGGACAGCAAGAAAGATGATGAGGTTGCTGTGCCTGACTCCATGTCCCAGCCCCGTGTCCCCAAGTGTCCCCAAGTGTCCCCAAGTGTCCCCAAGTGTCCCCAACTATTCCCTTAACCCACCCCAAGTGTCCCCAAGTGTTAACCTAAAGGTCTGTACCCCATGGAGTAACCCACCCCATGTCCCACCCCAAGTGTCCCCAAGTGTTAACCTAAAGGTCTGTACCCCATGGAGTTGGTTCCCCAAACCCACCCCATGTCCCACCCCAAGTGTCCCCAAGTGTCCCCTAAACACACCCCAAGTGTCCCCAAGTGTCCCCTAAACCCACCCCAAGTGTCCCCAAGTGTTAACCTAAAGGTCTGTACCCCATGGTGTTTACCCTGAAGTCAACATAAAAAATGTCGGCCTAAGTGAGCCAAAAAGTGGGCCTAAGTGAGCCTTGGACCTTTTTGGACATCTCAAGTGCCAAAAGTGGTCCGCACCCCTAGTGCTTTGAACATTTTGACTTGGAAATGTGCTTCGCGCCACAACGGCGTGCAATTTTTCATCTCTCCTCTGGCCGCACCCGCCGCTTTAGCGAGCCTACTTTTCGACCCTCCGGAGCCACAAATCATTGGAAAAACACAGTGAATCGCGACTCTTCTCTTCTTCTGATCTTTCTCTTCTCTCTGCCTCTTCCCTGCTCTGCTTTTCATCTGTCCATATTGTCGGAAGTTTGACTTCTAAACTTCCTTCGATAACTGAATGTTGAGATAGTTTATAACTGTTTTTCCCGCATTCAGTAGTATATTTGGTGACCATGCTAACATTGTCATGTATTGTGTGAAGGATTGCTGGACTTCTGGCATCTGTTTTCTTGTGGATGACAATACTTGTCTTTTCCAAAATGAGTGACTGAATGTGACTGATAGATCTGGGTGAGCCACGTGGTTCCAAGATTTGGACCACTTTCATGATTTGGCCATATGGTCAAAATGTGGTTGTGTTGTTTGTTCTATGCCCATTTTTGTCAAGCATCCATCTTCACTATGTGTGCATGATGGAAATTGACATCCAAGTATTCGTTGGTTGACGAAATATGAATCACTGTATCTAAATATATTCGAGATATCCAAAGGTTTGTTGTTCAGTCATTCTTCTTCAGCGGCAATCATTCGGCCAGCATCCCCATTTATTATATATATATAATATTATATAATATATATATACATTATATTACATATTATATATATATTATATATATATGATATTATATATTATAATATGTAATGTGATTATAATTATATCTCCATGATGTTCCCATCCACACAAATCCCTGTCCACAGAAGTCCCAGGAGTTCATGGCGGATCTTCAGGCGAAAGCCACCAGCCTTCTTTGTACCGGCACCGACGATCCGACGGCACCGACGATGCGAAAAGATCCGGTCCTTTTTTTGGAACGAAACGTTGGTGCCCAAATCATGGGAAAATGGTGATTTAATGGGATTTCAATGGGAAAATCATGGGAAAATGGTTGGAAAATGATTGGAAAATGGTGATTTCATGGGATTTCAATGTTTTTTTTTCTTATAGGGATATTTCAATGTATTTCATGGATACCCTCTGGTAGACGTTTACATAACTATGGAAAATCACCATGCTGTTGATGGGTAAATCAACTATTTCTATGGCCATGGTTTCAATAGTTTTTTGTATGTTTACCAGGCCGGGTAAAATTGAGATTTGGGGCTGTCAACCAAGTCATGGGGGATGCCCAAATGATTTGTTTGAGTCCTCTCAAGTTAATTTGCTGGACATGTTGAGAAAATCACACCTCAGATTGGCCCAAACTGTCCATTCTGACCTTGGCTTGTGAAAGACACATCCCCTTGAAGCTTTTCAGAAATGGCACCCGTGGCAACCGTTCTCCTGGTCCTGTTCAGCACCAGCGTGGCAACGCGCAATGGTGACTCTGAGCACATCGAGATGTCATTGATGAACGATGAAAAGGAAACTATGGAACAGAAAAAAACAACGAAACTCATCTGGAATGTTGCAAGCATGGTTTTCTTTGGAGTTCTTTCAAATCGTGAAGTAATGTATGCAAAAACTATTCTGATTTAGTGACACTTAGTGTATTATATAGATTCTTTGTTTCTGTTTGGTCCCAATACAAGCAGCATGGCTGGGGCTTCAGCTTCCTTGGGGTCGAGTTTTGCTCTTGCTGTGAGGTATGGCGAGGCATGCGATTGCAGTGCCGAAAGTCCATGGGGTGCACAGCATTGCTGTGACAGTGGCTTGGTTTGCAGCAGGTCCAGCAAAACCTGCAAGCCAGCTCTGGGCAAACAGTGCACTCCCTCTTGGATTCCAGGCTACACCGACTGTGCCAAAGGTACCTACAACGCCGACATCAAATGCAAGCCCTATAAACATATGCCAGAAAAGGGATGGTGTTGCCTCAAGTCGGGTAGCTGGGTCCCACCCACTCATAGCAAACTCATTTGCTGCGATGATCACATCACATGGAAGAACGCCAAGATGTACTGCAGCGCCACACCTGAGTGATCGGCAGGAGCGACCGTGGCCATGTCTGTGTTGGAAAGGGCGTTGGTGTCAGCAGTTTCAAACTTCATGACCTTGGATTCAAAACATTAGACTTTGGAGGCATGAACCAGATGTAAACGTTTCTTTTTACATGAACTATTATGACTGCAGATGAATTGCTGAGCATGGGGTCCATGGGGATTGGTGGGGTTGCAAAAGGATGGAATATGTTTATATATTTTTTCCTGCACGCTCACTGTTGTCAAATGTCCATCTTCACTATATGTGCATGATGTAAATTTACATCCAAGTATTCGTTGGTTGACAAATTCTGAATTACTGTATCTATGGTTCACTTATATCATACTTACATCCCTGATATCCAAATGTTTGTTGTTTAGACATTCATCTTCAGCTGATATTCCGATGAAATCCCCACTCATCCCTTGAAAAATCTCAAACTTCTATAAACAACTGCAAATCCCTACAATGTGAGGTCCCCCAGTTATAAGTTGGTTTATAAGCCCCAGTAACTAGTTCGTTATAAGTACCATAAACCATAGTTATTGGAGTTGTGTTCACCAACTGAACGCTATCGTGGCCGGGGGCCTCACATTGTACAAATCCCATCGAACTTTGGCTGAAGAGCCCCTTGGCTTCCGCTGAGGAGTTCTTGACCTTGGCGCATATTTCGACCACACTGATCTGAGACCGAAACGACCGTGGCCAAACGACCGCTGTGCGCGGCTCGGGGGTTCTTGTCACCAAGTTACCCTCTGGTCATTTGTTATATGCTTTAGACCCACATGGTGAAAAATCCGGTAGTGCTTAACCCATAATAAAGCACTATCCTGGGTCAACAAATGATGGTGGAACCAGATTTAAACAAACATAGCTATTGAAAATGACCCATGTATGGTTGATTTACCTATTAAAGATGGTGATTTTCCATAGTTATGTTAGTTTACCAGAGGGTACCATGGTTGTGAAAAAATAGATGATGACTGGAGTACCGATTTGGGGTACCTCCATGACTTCGGAAAGCTCCAAAAGAAGCTGCACTTGTAGCAACTTTGACATGTTTTAACCAATCTCGCAAATATTGTAATTTGTTTGAATCCTCTCAGGTTAATTTGCTGGACATGTTGAGAAAATCACACCTCAGATTGGCCCAAACTGTCCATTCTGACCTTGGCTTGTGAAAGACACATCCCCTTGAAGCTTTTCGGAAATGGCACCCGTGGCAACTGTTCTCCTGGTCCTGCTCAGCACCAGCGTGGCAACCCGCATGAGTGACTCTGAGCACACAAAGATGTCATTGATGAATGATGAGATGGAAGCTTGGTGGGCGGGGGTGAAGAAGAAACCAACGAAACTCATCTGGAATGTTGCAAGCATGGTTTTCTTTGGAGTTCTTTCAAATCGTGAAGTAATGTATGCAAAAACTATTCTGATTTAGTGACATTTAGTGTATTATATAGATTCTTTGTTTCTGTTTGGTCCCAATACAAGCAGCATGGCTGGGGCTTCAGCTTCCTGGGGGTCGAGTTTTGCTGCTTGCTGTGAGGTATGGCGAGGCATGCGAATGCAGTGCCGAAAGTCCAGATGAGCAGCCATGGGATTGCTGTGACAAAGGCTTGGTTTGCAGCAGGTCCAGCAAAACCTGCAAGCCAGCTCTGGGCAAACAGTGCACTCCCTCTTGGATTCCAGGCTACACCGACTGTGCCAAAAGTACCTACAACGCCGACATCAAATGCAAGCCCTATGCAGACAAGCCAGAAAAGGGATGGTGTTGCATCAAGACGGGTAGCGAGGTCCCACGCGCTGGTTTTTTTTCAGAGCCTTGCTGCGATGGTCACACAAGATGGAAGGGCGCCAAGATGTACTGCAGCGACACGGCTGAAGAGTGAGCGGCAGGAGCGACCGTGTTGGAAAAGGCTTTGGTGTCAGCAGCTTCAAACGCACAACTTTCGATTGAACAAAATAAATAGACTGTGGAGGCGTGAGCCCGATGATGCCAGATGTATGTGTTTTCTAACATCAGGGTTTCTAGGGGCATATTTCAGGGTCGGGTAGGGATTATCTGACCATCATATCCAGCGCTGCCTCTGTGAGCTTTTGACGGCCCGAACAAGTGGCAGAGAGGCATGAGATCTGACGCCAGCAACAGGATCTGAATTTTGATCTCTTGGGCAGATATTGCTTGTTTTAAGTTGTTAGATGCATTTAGATACTGTTTCCAAAAATGAGATGAATCTATTGCAAACAATAACTACTTTCTTGGTGTAGGTACCAAGCACTTCAAATTTCCCTCCAATTGCGTGCAATTGATAGAATGGTTAGCCAGACTGGCTTCAACGCGTGATTGAGCAGATGTCGCAAAATAATAGCCGATGTCACCAATGTTTCGATGCTCCACCAATTTCTTGGCAGCGCCCTAGCCATTTCTGATGCAACGTTGCGGCTTTCAACTGGGTGTGGGGCTCCAGATGCTGCGTGGTGTGATATGTTCTTGAGCTGTGATGGGTGTGTCTGAAAATACGTTGCCACAAAATCAAAAAAAAACATGAAAATCCCATGGGTTAGAACACATGTTTTCCATTTTAAAACAGCTGCTTTGGCGGGCAATTTCCATTTTTTGGACAAGACCAGGTCTGTATTCTGTTTGGCGTTTTGGTCATCACAGATTCGACAAAAAAAATCACATAGGTCTAGATCCGTCCCCAAGTTGTTTTGGTGGTTTCAAATATATGGGGGGTTCCTAAAATGGGGGTACCCCAAAATCATCTATTTTTGCAATTTTCAAAGGATTTTCCACTGTAAACCATCCATTTTTGGGTACCTCTATTTGTGGAAACCCATATATGTTTTATTCCCATTGGATCCTACGGAGTATATGTGTCAATCATCATCCAATCCTGAACGGTAAGACTCTTGAACGAATCCCCACCGGGACCCATTTTTTGGTTGCTCCTCAAATTTTGTTGCTTTATCCATGTTTATCCCGAAAAAGGTTCATCCAAATATTCTTGCTGTCACTCCTGGGGAAATATGTTTTGTTCAGGTAGTTGATTGGGTAAACCATGTTAAGCCACCTGAAAGGTTTTGTTTCTTAAACCCGCCGATTCCCTTGTGATTGTTGCGATTAGAATCCCCATTGATGTCTTCCCTCCGCCGATTTCTGAAGGCCGAGCTGATCAGATGTGTCCGTCGTGATCGGCCGAAGAAGACTGCGCTTCAGTTGGTGACAGGATCGTCCGGGCCTTGCTGGAACTATGGTCGAGTTACATGGCTAACCCACTATCATTGGGCATTCCAAAATATAGAGAGCATTTTCGTAACGCCAAAAAGATGCAGAAATTTAAAAGATGAAATTCTAAAATAGTGGTAAAGCTAACGTATTCTGTTTTTTTTGTTGAGGCTTCTCTGGTTTTAGTCTCTATCACAGGGGGATGACCATATCCCAATATTGGTTAATCATGGTTAACCTAATTGAATGTTTGATTGTGATCCATATCTAAATCCCTTACAAGTCGGTCAGCTGGCAAACGTGAAGGGTACAACCGCAGCCGTCGATCTCGAGACCCCCCCCAAATCGGTGTAGGTGGTTCTTGCCGGTGCAGAGACTGCTTGTTCAGCACACGGCCGCAAGGCAAAGTCTGAAAATGGGTATAGTGTTACCATATAGAAAACCCAAATTGCAATATTTTAATCTGGAACGTGATGCTAAAACATGATAAAACTATACGAAACCTGTGGATTTTTCCTACAAATTTCCCAATGTTTGTTACTGTTTCCATTTCGACCCTAGAACGGTACAGATCCCCAGGAGATGTCGCTGGTGGCGGGCGCGACACTACTGAATGGCATTGGCCATTTGGTCTCCTGGATACATGGCGGACCCGTTGCGGTGACAAAAAAATGTGATCTAGATCTGGTTGGTGGTTTGGAACTAATATTTGTAATTATTTGTATATATTTGTTTATTATGGGATTAATAATAGGATTATAACAGGATTAATAATAGGATTAATAATGGGATTACTGGTTGGTGGTGACTGGAACCATGGAATTTTGAATGACTTTCCATATATTATTGGGAATTTCATCATCCCAACTGACCAACTCATATTTTTCAGAGAGGTTAGCAGCAACCACCAACCAGTAATCTTAGTAACAAACTGTGGGAACATGTCTGGTTGAACCAGTGAAGTAAGCATGGAACATTTGACCAAATGCCTTGATTTTTCAGCAGAAGATGTTGGAACTGCAGAACATTTTTTGGGCCGTCAATCAAGATACCCTCTTGTAAATCAACATAGACCCTGAAAATAACCAATTTTTAATGGAAACTAATCTTCCCCTATCTGGCAGGGTCTATGTTAATTTACTGGAGGGTAAAGGGGAATTAAAGGAACGACTGATGGGACCGGGGTCGGGGGAAACCTCGTAATTTGAATCTCAAATTTCGGTGATTTCTGCTGGACAAAGTTTCGTGGGATTTGCCCAATCCAAGGTGTGGAGGTAACTAAGTTGATTAGGTTTCGAACACTTGGTAAGCCATGGGAGATCCAGTTGGCAAGGATTTCAAATGTAAAAAAGGATACGATAACTGGTTGGTGCTGACAGGAACCATGGAATTTTGAATGACGTTCCATATATTATTGGGAATTTCATCATCCCATTTTTCAGAGGGGTAGGTAGGTTGAAACCACCAACCAGGTCATCAATTCCATATGGACTTCACCATGACCTCGTGAGGCAAATTTGGGTCAGTTCGTGGAGATCGGACAAGGGCAGGCGTGGAGGTTTCTGTGGAGGTTTCTGTCAGTATCAGTCCCAGAGTCACCATTGGTTGTTTCAACAATGTTTGGTCCATGACGATTGGATTTGGGCTATCCCGGTATCCATGGCTGTCCCGAATTTGAGGACATCTCCTTATCTGGTTGGTGGTTTGGAAAATGAATTGTATTTTTCCATATATTGGGAATTTCATCATCCCAACTGACTTTCACTCATATTTTTCAGAGGGGTTAGCAGCAACCACCAACCAGTTATAGACGACCAGTCGACCTCACCGTTAAGGATTGATCCAGCAACAGCAACGGCAAAACTCTTCGAAACTGCACAGTCTGTACAGTGAAAGGAACATGTTGAAATCTCGAATCCATAGCCTTGTTTCACTGGGTGCCTCTTCCAGCTGTTACACCCGGAATCGGCTGTTTGTATCTTTTGTGTGTAATCATCCTGAAGTAAAAAAAACAACATGGAAAAATACATCAAATTCATAGCCCCTGGAGTTTCCTCTAAAAACGACCCCTAGCGGCTGTACAAAGGGGCCTTATGGAGATGGCCCAGTTTTACATTCCCAGGTGCGTGGCCTAGAAATCTTAGAATGTGGGTAACGAATGCCATTTGCACCATCCCCCAGTCACCATTTTGATAGGGGTATAAACCATTCCCAGTCATGGGTGGTAAACATGACATTGGACATTACCCACATAAAAATTGGATATTGGAAAATACTTACTTGTGCTTAGTAGGGAATGAGGGAATGATCCACTGGCTAAGTATCAATAATAATCCCAGCAACCCCCAGCAACCCATCCATTCCCTACGTAAAACGCACCAGTAAGTGGGAGATTTTCCAACATCATTGATATCCACGAACAAAAATCCCATTGAATCCCTATGAAATCACCCGAAAAGCACATTAAATATCCACAACTTGGGTCATTTTGCCAGTTCCAGCCCCTTTTTTCCACGTTGGATCCCTTGGATCGCAGTTTTCCTGCGAGGCGTTTCAGCGGGAGCAGATGCAATGGGCGCGTCGCGCCTATTGCCTGGACTCTAGAGCCCTCAGGAGCGGCGGTCGCTGGCCGGTAAACGTTTACAGTTTGCGAACTTAAAAATGGCCATTTATGGTTGATTTACCTATAGTAGAAATGTGTAAAAAATGTGATTTTCCATAGTTATGTAAACGTTTACCAGAGAGTATAGGATTGGAGGAATCACCTCAGCCATGAACTTAGAGCTGTATCATGTACTATAAGTTAGAGGGTGAGGTGATCAAAACATATCAAAACTGCCAGATGGATCTCGGTCAACCTAGGTCAACTGGTGATAGGAATGTCAAGCACTGGTTCATCAGAAGCTCGGGGAGGTACCACATAGGTGGAGGTGTCCAAAAGGTATCTGAAAAGGGGTATACCCCCCGATCATCAGATACTTTGAATGGGGAAGAACGAGATTGTCAACCAGATTTTTTTTGGGCGGGTCTATTTTCTGGCAAACCAAGATACTGTTACTGTTAAGAACTTCTGTTCCTGTAATCCGGTTTCACAGTCGTCCTTTGGCAGGAGGTTAAGCCACTCATAACTTCATAACTGGCGATATTGACGACTTTCTTAACATAAACTGATTAACATCGACTCATTCACCAAAGTTACTACCTACTTGTTGGAACAAAATGTGATTTTTCCCATGAATTCTCCATTTATATCCCATATATATCCATATATATCCCCCATCCATTCCCAATGATTCCCATATTTACCATATTTTTCCCTGGAATTCACCGACATTTTCTCATTGGATTGGTTTGAGTGAAAATCTACAGGAAACCATGGTTTTTACTATTAAATATGGGGATTTCCGGAAAATTTTCCTGTAAACCAATCCAATGATTTTCACATCCTGAATCCTCACAGCTTCCGTTCGTGTCTCCAGGATTGATCTTCTGAATGCGGTGAAGGAAGATGTCCGGGACCATCATCAGACCTACGCCAGTCGCATCGATGCTCGGCGGTGAAAACGGTGAAAACGGTGATGGAAAATGGTGATTCAATGGGATTTAATGGGATATCCTAGGGATATTTCAATGGTCATTTCATGGATACCCTCTGGTAAACGTTTACATAGCTATAATTATGGAAAATCAACATTTTTTAGTTCGGTAAATCAACTATAAATGGCCATTTTCAATAGCTACGTTAAATTACCAGATAGTAGTTTTTTTGATCAGAGATATAAGATATGAACATGAAGTGTGGTGACATGTTCTGTACTGTAGCTTCGGGGCGCCGGCTTTTCACAGACACAATGATATACCGATTCAGTTGTCCATAGGCGTCTCACTTGTGGTTTTGTGGGCATGACCGGGAGTGCCTTCAGAAGCATACAATGATATTTCATCGCATTGTCCGGTAGTATCAATGGGAATTTCAGCATCCTAAGTGAATATCCCCATAAAATATGGCCTTATATGGTACAGTACCTCCATTTTTTGATCCTGAAATTCCCATTGATAGTACTTGATTTTTGGATGCCTTCTAGTGATTCTTGGTAGGACCTTGTCTCCCGCTGAAATCTTTCTTTAATGGGATCTTCACGAATCTGTGGCTGACAGCAACATTTTGGATAGTTTTGGCACATAAAACTGGACAACAAAAAACACTGGAAACCAGGAATTTTCGATGAATTTGATCAAAGGCCATTTCAGGAACCGATTGATTGGAGGTACCTACCATATATAAGGCCTATATTTTTCAGGCCTATGTAAGGGGATATCCCCCCAAAATATGGCCCAAAATATGGTACGTTTACGTACCTCCATCTGTTGGATCCTGGAATTCCCATTGATTTGAGTCACTAATGCTCGAGATAATGTTCATCCCCAAGGACACGCTGCTAGTGGTGCACACTTTGCTCCTGACCTTTGCTTTGGCGACCCTGCAGTACTCGGACCAGTTTGTGCCCGTTTCAGGCGTGGAAATGCCAAAAGTATCCAAAAATTAGCATCCTAAAGGATATACATGTAGGATACTATGATGAAGTTATACAGACATGTACAGACTTTAATAATCTTTAATATGCAATGAATTGCAGTGAGAATTATATGGAAGTTATAATATAGCAGAAGCATATATAATGTTTCTCTTGTTTTGATACGCCATGATGATATATGACATGATATAACATGTAATAGAGTCAGGTGCGCTCCATGCCCAACCTGAAGTCCAACGAGTCTCTGCCCTGAGCTGCGTCGCAGGTTGTGTGGAATGCGAGGAAAACGAGCATCCATGGCTTGTGCTGCGTTCTCAGACCGTCCAAGTGGATGTTTTTTTTTTCAAATATGGTTGAAATATCTTGCAATCATCATATCATCATTATATATCATCATCCATATTTAAACATCAAGAGTTGAAATGTAGAAAATCACCCAAGTGGATCTGGCTGAAATCCCATGTGTTGGTTTATTTTCTGGATGAAAACCTCTCGGAAATTGTGACCCTGGTTTTTATGTGTTTCAGGAATCCGTGGTTTTTTGCGCGATGCCAACATGTCACCATACCGGATCGAATTAAAACTCCATAAATATCAATTGTGGCTGCTTGCACCCCCTGTTGATTGATGAACATTTTTTATTTTCCATATAATCATGGGGAATACTAATCCCAAGTGACTACTCGTAGTCCAAGAACGTGAATACATTCGGGTTCGTGGCTTCGATCTCGTGTTTTTTCCATGTATTGGGAATTTCATCATCCCAACTGACTTTCATATTTTTCAGAAGGGGTAGGTCAACCACCAACCAGATGGGGTTATAGTATGTTATAGTGCCCAATGTATCGGCGATAAAATCACACTGAATGCGTATTTTCTTTGGAATGGCACAATTTTTGAAAGCATTTCTGCATTGGAACGTTTGGAATCTCGGTACGTGGGCTGATTCAAGGGCTAATTTTTTGGGAAGCTATGCTTTGTACCAAAAGTATCCCAAAGTTGTATCAAATGTTTCGAAGTTGTCTCTGGATTTGATAAAACATGTTTTAAAATCCATTTCTAGATTCGAAAAAACAACAATTTCTTTGTCATAAAAAAGTGTAATGTTCCTCGATTTCTCTGATTAAAAAATCCACCTGTGACCAGGACCTGCTGGGTGTCCGGTGCTCAGCTGAGCCGCTGGAAGGTATCACAAACTAATAACGTTGTTATACCGCGAAATCATGGGAAACTCATGGGAAAATTGTTGGAAAATGATGCAAAATGGTGATTTAATATGGGATTCCAAGGGATTTTCATGGGATATTACCCTTTGGTAAATGAACAGTTCGACCCTGAAACAACATGTTTTGAGTGGAAGCTATTCTTCCAACCCCTCTACGTTAATTTAATAGAGGGTAGTTGACAAAATTGACACGTTTTTTAATATATCACATGCTAATCAACTATTATTGACAAAATAGCAAAGCACATTTATTTTCAAAGTCATAAAATTAGTCTACTCATGGAACATCCACCATTAAAATGCGACCATGACAAGAAAACTATCCCTTTTCGATATGCATACATAATGAATTGAAGGGTAGGCTATCAATTTTCTGGAGGCAAATGATTTTGAGGCATCCATCTTTTGAGACTCCTCGTATCTCCTAGTTGGGTCCTATTGGCTCCCCCTCTTCTAGAAGAATTGATGTGTTTGCGGTGTGAGATGTGGGCTGATTTTGGTCCCCCAGAAACATCATTGGCATCTTGGATGAACAATCGCAGCCACTCCCTGTTTCAAAAGCAACACAGAGTGACCTGCAGCAAACTATTGCAGGAGAGATCTCTCAGTCAATGTTATGTTGCCAGTCCTCTTTTTCGAAAAAACTTCTGTATTTATTTGGATTGAACGTGAACGGTGTGGCAGGTTGTTGGTATGCCTTATAAAACAAGGTGTGATTTTGCACGAACGATCCCAAAAACCGGGTTGGAACTAGAAGTTGACCAATGGATCTGGGGAAATGCTTGGGTATTAGCGGTTCGAATTCTGGTTCTTGGGCTTGCCAAAGGCCGTGCAGAACTTCCCCCACTGAGCACCAAGGTACGCCGTGTCAGGTATTTTGATCCTCCCCTTTTGGGGTCACTTGGCGAGTCGGGGCAGGAGACCGGAAGAAATGAGCTTAGTCTCAACATGCACTCAAGTTGCCGTGACGGATTCATAGACCTCCAGATGACTTGTACTTTGGCAGGATTTGTTCACTATTTTGGGGGCAATCCCCCCATAACTAATCAACAATTCTATGAGTCCAGGGTTGATATTATCCAGGGGGCATGGTGTCAGACACAACACTGCAGTTGAATTCAGATCACGATGAAGAGTTCGATAGGTGCTGAGTGTCAATTGGTTGTTTATATTCACACCGGTTTTCTTGTGTGATTCAGGCTAAGAATGCCCCAACATCGACATAGGGACACTTTCGTGCTTCTGATCTTCTGGCTGTCATGGCCTATTGCTTCCTTCTTCCATATATCAATGGTTGGTGATTTGCTTTACTGTAGGTGGTTTGCCTTAGTGTAGCTGGTGTGCATCTCATCCGTTTGCAGTTTGCAGATTATCATTTTGAGATCACGCCACGGAACCGCCAAATCACCAGTTCACTGCTCTGATTTCATTGGACATCATTTCAAACATGAAAAACCGATGATTTGGAATTCAGTGAACTAGAATTTCGGAAAAAAATCATTGATTGTTTTTTTTTCCGATTACATACTTCAGTGAATAATTTCCTATAGTAATGTCTGGGTGCTATTCAAGAACCCCTCGCAATTAAGTATGCCCAATCCCGGACATATTAATAACCCCCTCCGTAATAAAATACGCCTTTGATATGTTTTTTGTCCGTTGTTTTTCCATGTTTTTCCCAGTTTTCTTTCTGTTTTTTTTCCCGTGTTTTTTCCGTGTTTTTCCCATTTGTTTTTTCTGTTTTTTTCCCTGTTTTTTCTGTTTTTTGGAAAGTTCTGGAGTTGAAAAAAATCAAGAAGGCTCAAATGGTTAGTTTCCTTACTAAACCCTTTCAAAAACATGCAAAACATCAATCGCGCAAGGGGGGTAGTCCTGAAGACCCTTAACATCTAAATAATAATGAAAATTTGCACCCCACTAAATAAAGTATTTGGATTTCAGGGGTCTAAATTTTTGTTGGATTCGTTTCTCAATTCCTTTCCTATTTGAACCCTTTTCAAAAAATAATTAAGATGCTCAACTACCTCATGAACCAAATACTTCATTTAATTGGGGGGTCTCCAAATAAAGTATTCTGAAATACGCTCCCGCGGCATGGAATACTAAAATGGAAAGAAAGTCCACTTATGTATTCGTTTTCAATTGGGCAATTTGTTTGGCGCCACATAGGTCTGGAAAATTTCCAGGGACCCCCGGCCAATGTTTGGCCTAAACTTTATTTTGATGCTCTTAATGTTTTCGGGGGTATTAAGAGCACGTCAACATTACATCCTATTGCAGTATAATTATCAATGAACCCATAAAATTAACCATGACTAACCCATTTTAATGAACCCATTCCCCATCCTATTACAGTATAAGTTCATCCCATTTTTTGTTGGCCCTTCCGGATCGCCGGATCTTCAGAACATTTCCCGTGCACCCGAGGCATTGTTTTGCTGCTGGGCCATAGGGATTATGGTGGTGTCTAATCCAATGGGACGAAGAATGGGACTGATATTGGTTGATAATGGTGAATAATAGTTAATAATGGGATTAATAATGGGATTATATAATAATGGGATTAATAATGGTTGATATTGGGATTAATAATGGAATTGATAATGGGATTAATAATGGGATTGCTGGTTGGTGGTTTGGAACCATGGTATTTTATGACTTTCCTTTCAGTTGGGAATGTCATTATCCCAACTGGCTTTCGTTCATATTTTTCAGAGGGGTTGAAACCACCAAGCAGGATTAATAGTGGGATTTATAATGGGATTGATAATGGGATTAATAATGGTTAATAGATTCTATTATGGGACTAAGAATGGTTAAAAAATGGTTAATAACGTAGTTAATAAGCCCTATGAATGGTGATTAGTAAATGATAGTTTCCATAAATGGCAGTACCCCAGTAGCTGGATGGTTTATAGTGGAAAGTCCGATTGAAATGGATGATTTGGGGGGTACCCCCATTTTGGGAAACCTCCAAGATCATCCCTTGAATAAACATACCATTCTATGGTCCCAATGATGTGGAAAGTGCCTGCTAAACTGTTACTAAACCATGGTTTAATATTGCGGGTGTTGAATATTAGGGGCAAGGGAATATAGCAAAATATAGTAAATGGATCTGATTTGATTCGAAGCACATCCAGATGGAGGTTGATGTAAATCGGAATGCCGCACACAGAAGTCATCCAAGGATTAGATGGTGTGGATGTCTCAAGACCCTTCGGGCAAACCGGTCCATTGATTCATCCTGCTGAACTACTGGTTGCGAAATCCTGCACCAGTTGATACAACTGGTGCAGGATTTCGCAACCATCCATAGTATCATAGTTCATTCATATTTTCAATGGCCATTTCAGGAACCGATTGATTGGAGGTACCTACCATATATAAGGCCTATTTTTCAGGCCTAAAATTCAGGGAATATCCCCACAAAATATGGCCCAAAATATGGTACTAACGTACCTCCATTTTAGGATCCTGAAATTCCCATTGATTGGGGATGTTTAATAGGGGAATGACTGAATCCATAACTATTCACAATCGTCCCTTTCACCCATTCCCATACCTATCATGATGTAACTATCATATGGATGTACCTATCATATGGAAATACCTGTGGATGTCAATAACTATCATATGGATATATGGAGCTTTCGTAAGTCATGGGGGGGGTACCCCTGTTCATCATCCATTTATAGATGGGATTTCCACCAAAAAAACATCTAGTCATTCATAAACATTCAACCAGCCATGAAAAAATTGCTGATTGCTGATGTTTTTTTTTGAAATTTAGATAATGTTTATATTATATTAATGTTGAAACCACCAGGTCGCGGGCGCGTCAGGCGCCTGCCGTTTTTATAGCGTTTCTGCATCAAAACGTCTCTTTTCAACTCTTTTAGCAGTTGTCGGCGTCGTTGTTTTTCACCAACTTTGCCAGCTCATTCAGCATGACCAGTGGTGTACAAGTTTGGAG
>Ga0126342_10011865_pt1 | contig 15563 bp, 14 predicted proteins | sample Cyp1metagenome_FD_92528 | JGI IMG/M metagenome (GOLD analysis project Ga0126342, IMG submission 92528) | Coral microbial communities from Lord Howe Island, Old Settlement Bay, Australia - Cyphastrea 1 metagenome | ecosystem: Host-associated > Invertebrates > Cnidaria > Coral ...
ACTACTACAACTACTACAACTACTACAACTACTACAACTACTACAACTACTACAACTACTACAACTACTACAACTACTACAACTACTACAACTACTACAACTACTACAACTACTACAACTACACTACAACTACACTACAACTGCAACTACAACTGCAGCTACAACTACAACTTCAACTACACTACAACTACACTACAACTACACTACAACTACAACTACACTACAACTACAACTAGCACTACACTACACCACACTAGACTTCAACTACAACTGCAGCTACAGCTACAACTACCACTACACTACAACTACCACTACAACTACAACTACAACCGCAATTACCTTGCACTTCGCTACAGCAGACTACATCCTGCAGTTGTGGGTGAGGTGACCACTGCAACCACTCCAAACATCACAACCACCTTTCGGTCCATCAATGGATTCGCTCTGCCATCCACGCATCACAACAACGCACCTCTCCTATAGTTTCCTATCTTTGAAACTTCCGCCACCGCCTTGTGCGGTACTCCTGCTAGAACTATGAGACATCATGAGCCTCCCTGTAGCCTTGCGTTCGCATCCCGAAAATGAACGGAAAAGTAACTGATTGGGATGATAAGAGAATAGCATAATCATTATCATTATTATTATCATTATCGCTACTTATTATTACTATTTATTACTATATACTATTATTACTATATTTATTGTTATTATTCTTGTTTTTATTAAATATATATATATCATATATGATTTTCTTGGATCCGCACCCATATCTCCAATCTTGAATTTTGGGTCCGCCAAAACCCCCCCGGAGTCGGGAGTATGGCTGCCTCGATTGCCAGCCCATGACTGCCCATGGTGTCTAGCGAACGGAAGCGCAGGAAGAGTGCAGCACACAGTGTAAGATCCAAACACCACCAAGGTCTTCCGTGACATACCAGGTCTTTTACCAGGTGGCGATTTGGTCAAGCTCGTGACTCATTGCTTAGTATCATGATGTATCAAGTGTTTGCATTTCACGCAGACTATGCACATGAATATCTAAGGGTCTATGGCTCGAGTTCACTCAATTTGCTTGGCGCCAATCAAATTACAGGATTTCATGGCCCAAAGTTGAATTTGGGGATTTCTGATTCTTGGCTCCGAGGCTGAGTAGTTGTTGCCATCAGCGACCGAGCATATTCCTGGAGGCCCCAGGGGTCTTTCTTCCCCGGCAGTGTGCCCATTTCATGATAAGTTTGGCTTTTCTCTGCGGGGCCTTTCTTTTTGAAAGAATTTCCTTGAGCCAGCGGGCAAAAACAGTACCTTGCTGTTCGAGGTTTCCAATCTTCAAAGAAACCCATCATGAAATTGAAATTTGCCTTGACCAAAATGACCACCAAAGCCTGAAGTCCTACCTGTCAAATGCAAGTTCTGCTCCAATCCGGCAACAGCTCTCCAACAAGCTTTCTCAAAATAGGAATATATGTGCCTGACAGCATCCACGATCGATCCACCTTTTCATCGTCTCTGCACAACTTTCAGCCACTCCCGGGGTCTCCCATTTTCGGAGACACCCTCAGATAGCTGCTATTGAAACGATCTGTCCGTGGCGGGCCCAGCCTGTCCGGGATGTGGTGGCCGCTACCAGCGTTTGCTGGCCCGTTCCACTGGGGGCTTCGCCGGAACGCCTGGTAAAGAAGCATTCTTCAACACCTGCAGCACCAAAAGGGGTGATCCATGTCTCACTCGACCATAAAAATATCATCTCCATAAAAATACTGTTGGCGATATTTGCATGATTGCGGATAGTCATGTGGCGTTTTTGAAAAGCTGATTTTTTGGCGACTTCTCAATGTTTGCAGCGGCCAAAGTTGAACTTAAAACCATAGTGCCTCAGCTGTTTTCACTATCCGAAATCGTTGCAGTTTGGGTCTCCCCTGTGCACCTTGCCCCAACAAAGCAATTTGGGAGATCTTCTGTTCCGCCAACCCCCCAGGATCCAAACGATTAGGCTACCCCAAGACTTGATGTTGTATCATTGGTATCACCATGTCCCAATCAAAATAGGCAGTTTGGGGAACACCACCCATGTTTGGACAAACCCATATATTGTATCATATTATATATATATATCATATATATATATCATATATATATATATCATATATATATATATATCATATATATATCATATATATATATCATATTATATATATATCATATTATATATAAGATTATATAAGCTCAAAATCCCATGCCTTCCCAACCTTAAACCTGCTGATAAACCATATTCATCGGGTTGCCATCAAACATCATTCAATCGCCAGTTTTTTTACAGGTCAAATGGTCGGTTCCCAAGCTTCATCCCCGTCTACCCGTTGCTTGAGAGGGATTCTACTCATTCCCCGGTTGTTTCGAGGTGTCGAACTCATTTTCCTGGAAAAATCCCAATCCATCCCATTAAACATCAGAAAACTCCATTACCCTCTGGTAATTTAACATAGCTATGGAAAATCACCATTTTTAATGGGTAAATCCACGAACTAAATGGCCGTTTTCAATAGCTTTTTGTGTGTTTACCAGAGGGTAAGCACCATAAAGCATCACTATGGCGGAAAATGGTAGAAACTCCCATCCTACTCCGTTGATGGGTGACATCCCACATTTTTGAAGGGTCAAATCCCAACATTTTGGCTTTGTAAAGCTATCCATTAAACCACCACTAAACCTCATTACTTTCATGTGAAAAATCCCATGGACATCTCATCAACCCCATTTAAGTATCATTCATATCCCATTGATATCCCATTAATAACCAATTAATTGCTCATTTATAGATGATTGTCCAATTCTTTATGAAAATAAATAAACATAAAATGAACATAAACATCACCATTTTCCAATTCCATTGACATCCTCCCACTTTATGTAATATCATGAATGTCCCGTTAATTTCATAATATAATGTCCGATGAATCATATCCCATTCATATCCCAAAAGAAAACAAAATCATATCCCATTAAACATCATTAAACATCATTCATTTCCCATCCCATAAATCCCATCCCTCCAACGCCCTATACCCTCTGGTAATTTAACATAGCTATAGAAAATCACCATTTTATAGCTGGGAAAATCCACTACAAATCACCATTTTCAATAGCTTTTTGTGTGTTTACCAGAGGGCAATCCTATAAATATACCATAAATATCCCATCAATATCCCATCAAAAATAACAGTCATATCCCATCAATATCCCAGAAACCCCATCAGTTTGGGTACCCCAAAAAAGCCTTCAGTTGTTTCACAAAGCTCTCGAAGTCGTGGCTCTCCGCCGAGCACTGCTCCACCCAGGCGGGCGTAATGCCACGCCCGCCTCCGCAGAGCCGCTCCGCGTCGCTTCTGGCGCTGGCCGGGAGCTCCACGTCGCGGCAGACGTAGTGCTTGGCCATCCTTGGAAAGTCAGGGGATGATCGGAGTCACCATGAAAAATGGGGAAAAATACGGATTTAACCATGAAAAATGGGGAAAAATACGGATTTAACCATGAAAAATGGGGAAAAATACGGATTTAACCATGAAAAATGGGGAGTTATGCCATACAATGCTGGATTTGAGCAAGAAAATTTGGGATGTTGACTCATTTGATATCATTTGACCATGAAAAATGCGGAGTTCATCAACAAACCGAGGATTGACCCCAGAAAATCAGGGATTAACTTCGGATTAACCTCTTTTAAGAATTGGGTTTAATGATATTTACTGCATATATAACAATGAGGGTGTTTCCCTATAAAAAGTTGGACTTAATAGAAAAGTTATAAAGGGATTTGATGATTCAATAATGAATTGTTGAAGCTACACCCCAATGGGACTTTGCCATTGAAAATCATGGTGTTATCATTAAAACAGGTATATAGCGATTCAAGAAAAAGTGAGGTGAGGTCCCTCATATAATACCTATAATACCAGCCATAGAAATGGGCAGTTAACCCATCAACGGACAACGATTTGAGATGAGAAAAAATCCACCATTGGACGTGGAACAAAACTTCTTGTTACAGCGGGCAAAACAACTACCCCGTGTTGTGATCTCCAGTCACCACTGGAAGCTACTGAAGAAATTCCAACTTGATGGAAGCCAGCAACAGAGGGTGACCCAAAGAACCAGAACATTGGGATGTAACATGAGACAACCTTCACCCGGCATACCAAAAACCAAGTAGGATTCAGTAAAAGACGACACAGGCTGTTCACCCCTAAACCATGCCATCCATCCAAAATATCCATAAATATCCTTTCATCAATCCGCACTTGACCAACGAGCATCTTCAGCAGCGTTTCAGCATCCACGAAACCCAAATGAAATCGTTTGTTGATTCTTCCAGGACGGATGAGGGCTGGATCCAGCTTCTCCGGATGATTGGTAGTCATGACCTGGTCCAAATGCTTCAGTTTTCGCAGTTGAACATCCTTGTAGATGGATGACAAATCGCATGAAACGGCATGAAACGGCATGGAAGTGCATGAAATGGCATGAAATGGTGCGATGACGGATGATTTGTGCTTCCAACTTTCGGTTTCCTCCTCTACACTGCTCCAAAGGACCATATGTAATTACAGTACTGTATACATCATGGGAAATCTTGAATCACATGCAAAAAATGATGTCTGGCCATTTTGGCTGGGCATTCTATTCCTCAATTCATGGTAAACTTTTTTCACCACGACTCTCGATTGATCCTGAAATATCCTGAAATATCCTGAAATGACTTTAGAAATCCAAGTTGGGCTTCTTTATGGCAAGTGGCATGGTTAGCATCCAACAACGGGGTGACTCATTCGACTCAAAATGGCCGTTCCGCCGAGCTTCGACCACTCTGCCCGGAGTATCCACCACGCCATCCAGGACATTCAGAAGCCCAGACAGGTTCAGTCGGTCGAGTTCGGGCTCCAATTTTAACCTGGGAAAAACATGGCTGCCACCAGCCACTCCAGGTGACCATATCATCCAATATCTCTATGATTATGGTTGATGAATTAGCTGATAAATATAGATATGGTAATATGGTGCTACTCTAGAAAGAAATCAGAAACAGCAACGAACTCAAGGACCATCTTTTTTGTGTTTTAAGGTCAAACCACCGACCACCAACCAATGTTTTGTGATACATCTAGAGCTGTTGCTATAATTCTCCCCCAGTCGCCAGCTTCATCTGCCAAATCTCGCGTTGTCAGGTGGAATCGCTGTTTGATCTGTTTCGCTGATACTTCTGTGTGTCATGGTCAAAATGTGCTATACGGGGTATGGTCATCTCACCGTCATTTGGGATATATTAACCTCGAATAATCGTTTAAGAATGGTAGTGTGACCATCCTCGAATACGGGTATTATGTGCTAGGGTCAAAACGTTTTTTTTGTTTATGGTCATCAATCCCATAATGGGAATCCTTAGGCGATTGATGACCATCCCCAACATGGGCGTCAACTAACCCATGTGGCTTGACCGTGCATACATCGTCCAGCGACCCAGCGACCTGCACGTGTGATTACATGTGTACCCTCTGGGAATTTCACCTTGGAAAATCATTAATTTATAGATGAGTTCCCAACATCTTCCCATATCGTTTATGTTGGTTTCCCATTACCAGTGGGCACATCACAGCAGTTGGTGATCACCAAGTCGCAACTTTGATTTGGTACTGCTCTGTTCCGCTTGCACCACCGGCTCGGCCACCTGGCGATGCTGGAAATCTGCAAATGACTGACACTCCAGAGAGCAAATCAAAAATGCCACCAGCCATTTTCGCACTAAAGCCAATGTCAACCATGATCAATCAGATCCTCGCCTCTTCTTCAGGTTCATCATCTTCATCCTCCTCTTCTTCCACCACTTCAGACTCTTCCTCCACGACTTCCTCCGAGGCCACCCTGGAGACCTGTCGCAAAATCTGCGGCACCGAGAACGGCGCGTTGCGCTTCAGCGCCGCCGGGTCCAGCGGCGTCACCGGCGCCGAGGCCGCGCGGTACAACGGGCCGGACGTGGCGCCGCCGTCCTCGGGCAACGGCTCCAGGACGGGCGCCGCCAACATGCTGCCGGCCTGCGCCGCGGCAGCCGCAGAGGCGCCCTTGCGGGCATAGACCACCTGCGCCGGGGTGCGAATGATGCGAAGGGGGGCGGAACCAATTTTGGTTGTTGTTGAGGCAAGAAAAAAAGGGACAAAAAGGGAGAGCTGCTGGGAGTTTGTTCATTTCCTCACCAAGAGCCACCATTTTCTGAAGGTGGTCATATACCGATGGCAACAGCCCAAACTGTGCCAGGGCTGTCCAGGCCTTGGAAGCACAATCCACGTCTTCCATCACAAAGATGACCTCATTGAACTTCATCTTGAAGGGTTCATCTTCGCCACTTACAGAATAGGAGAGGTCAAACATCATGTCCATCAGTTCCTTCGGGTTCAAAGGGATGCCAAGGATAAAGGCAAAAAAGAACCAAAACTGGAGACTGCCAGAATTACTGAGCTGATATCCTGTTTGTGTGGGGAAACCAACTCCGAAGTCTTGGACCCTCGCGTAGAATGACATCCCAGAGTTGAACGTCTGTGAAGCCCAAAAGCTTCAGGAAAACACGTTTTTTTCAGCCCACGAAGCCTGATTGGTCTTCACCTTTTCCAGTGACACCGACACAATGTGTCGCTTCAAATAGATGGCCAGTGCTTTGATGAGACTGGTTTTTCCAGTGCCTGGGGGACCATCCAGAAGAATTCCCAGCTTGTTGGGAAAGCCGGGAATGGCAAATTTTCCTCGGGCATGCATGAAATCATCCACCAGTTTCAACAACTGACTCTTTTCTGGAAAGAAGAGCGTGTCGAAATTCTTGGCATCAGAGAGCAAATAGCGCTTGTACTTCCGAGCCTCTCAAGGGATGGAATCGGATGGAATCCAGCCACTTGGGAAAGGGGATATGATGAAGATTTGTCTCCATCATCATGTTCAATTCGCCTGGACCGCTACAACTTTCATCGAAGCATCCAAGTTGACTTTATATCTATGTCACGCATAATATATGCGCATTATACAGATATAGCCTTCATTTCAGGCACATTCCACCTTGATTCATGGTACACCAATACCCATCTGCATCTGGTTTTCTTTGAAAATAAGGGAGCTATGTGATGCTCACCATATCTCACCATCCCATCAAAATTCTGCAATCAAGTGTGGCGATTTTCCCATTGAACCCTCCATTTGAGGATTTTGCGCTGCCGTGGTTGATCAGCAGAGGGTATTCAATGCTAAATCCTCTATAAATGCATGGTAATGTATGTAGTTATACGTATCTATGGTTATGTATGGTTACACATCTTTTTCAGGCACACCTTCCAAAGCTGTCAGACTGCCTTGTCGGATTCGTCGTCAGAGCCACCCTCCGTTGTCTTGGGACTTGAAATGATGGGCTGATACAGGTAGCGACCTCGCGGTTTCCCCCCGGAACATGTCCAACATCTGCAGAACGCGGCAGAGATTTCGCGAACATTGATGGCTAGGTAACCAATACTGTACGTAGCGTTTTGAAGAAAGGAAAGCCAACAACAAACAGCCACGAATTTTACCAACATGGATGGGTAAAGTGCCAGTGACAAGCACATAGATCACATAGACAACAAGGTGCCGGAAATCATCCACAAGGAACATCCCTTGCTGTGGCAAGCGGACAATCTGAAACTCGGTGAGGAAAATACCCTGGAACTTGAATGGTCAAATTATCGTAACCCAACCATTGGTGAAATCTTCAAAGTTGGCAATCTTGTGTTTCAGCTCATTATGATTTTTGGGTCACAACGCCTTAGTCAAGTGACTTTTGTCTGAAATGCAAAGTTGAGGGTACATACCACATTCCTGGACAGAAAGAAATAGCATATCAAGTTGGTTACAGTATATATATATATATTATATCCCCGTAAACCCACTACAACATCCCATGAAAATCCCAGTAGAACATAGTATAGCCAAATAGGTATGTAATGGGTTTTGATCTATAGCCAACACGTGACTTTGGTTACATATCTCATGATGTCCCCATAAAATGAACTAAAATGGTTGGCTATAAACACCAGTCCCTTCTGTACATCTCCATTATATAATTCTCCCTTTGTTGGTTAATCAACTGTACATCTCCATTATATATATAATAAACATTAATTCTAAATGGACAGTTGACTACTATAAACCAATTATTATACACCAAGTATTATTAATAAACATTAATAAACATGAATAAACCAGTTCTGTCATGTCCGCCAGGTGACTTTTGTCGGTCTCCTCCCCTTTCTTCATCTTGTAGAACTCGAAGGCGTCATCGATGAACTTGTCCACCTTCGCCCGAGCCTTCGGTCCACGGGCGCGCAGCTCAAAGACGAAGGTCCGCACGCAGACGCGACCCTGGCCTGCAGTGACCAGGCAGTAACCGGGCTTATCCCACAGGTATAGCATCTATTGGGAGGATTTATCTCACATGTATATAGAATGTATATAGTATGTATATATAGTATATGTATATGAGGAATTCTCTCAAATGACATATATTCAGCCAAACAACACCATGTTGCTCTCACTCTCGCCATCTTTATGTTGCGGCTAATATTTGAGGCCAGCCACATTTCTTCTGGTCAAATCCCCGTCTTCACAAATTAAACCCTCACTTTTCATGTGAAAAAACAGGCCTCAACAACCCGATCTGCTCATCCCAAGCCCAACCTTCGCCCTCCTCGTTCACCTCCAACGACTGTCGGAAGTGCAGCGGTGGATCGGAGGGGCAGATGGGGATCCAATGATCCTTCCGTGGCAGGCGATTCACGCTGTAGGCCATCAGCTGTTTGTAGCTGCCCGAGAAGACACAGTTGTCCTAGGGGCCATTGCTGGATGTAGTGGATTTTGTGGACTTCAAATGTTGAGACAATCCCGGAGAATCCCAGAAATTCATGGATTTCTTGCAGTGATTTCCACCCATTTCGATCCAAAATGGGTATTGACAACCAGGAAACATGAAGATACTGCTCTTACATCAATATGGCACTGAAAGCATAAAACCATCAAAGCAGTTTCAACGACTAACTAGTTCTGTTGTTGTATGAATTTCTATAAATACTTGGATTTTCCCTGGGTTCGCCCAGTGTCCAGCTAGGTCAGCTAGGCCTGCCAGACTCCGTCCCACGATGGCTTCCTACCAGCTCCAAGGGGCAACTAGAGACGAGCATCGCCATATTGATCCTTCTCCAGCTTGATCTGGCGATCATCCCCCACTTTGGATTCCCGAAAAAAATCTGGGATGTCAAGTAACCGATCTCCATTGAGGATTATGAACTAAGCCACATAGGAATATGTACGAACCCGGATTCATCCAATGCCTTCTTGGAAAAACCATACCCGTAATGGGATCGCTTATGGATGGCATTCGGTGGCTCTCGTATGTACTCCCTATAGCTCCGATCGGTTTCGGGACATCCCAGTGGATGGTCATGGGATGGTCATGGGATGGTCATCCCACCATGAATGGATTGATGGCCCACCCAATAAAAATCCATAGGTCAAGCGACAGCGAAGACAGTGTGAAACGAGCTACGACTGGATCTACGACTGGTGTTTGTTGGTTGTAACATGTTGTAACATCTTTGGGGTCTGTCTAAGACTCTAAGATCAGTGGTTTCCTCATGAAAGCAGGCTGTAAAATGGTGGATTTGGGGGGTCCCTTTTCTGGACATTTACCATACGTCCATTTTTGCCATGTCGGAAAAAATCCCATTGACGTTGGATGGTATTGATCTGTATCCCATGTTTGTTGGTTAAATCACCATCATGGCAGTTTTCTTCACGGAAAGTCTCCATGTTCGGTTGGAAATTCGTCGTCGGTTTTCGATGTTATTCGATGTTCCGAGATTCGCAGAAAAATACCCGCCTCCTTCTGAGGGATCAAATAGACCTCGGCATCGTCAATGTCCAAAGTGCATTTCTCCTGCATGTAGAGCTTGATCGCCTCCAATAGACATGGCTGGGGCGGCTGGGGGCTAGAAAAGTCCATGACTGGGAAGCATGGCAAGCTCTGAGGACATTTCTGTGCGAGCCAGTTGGAACATGTTGGAAGAAAGAGTTGGTCACTTCTTTTCCTCTTGGCAACTTAGATGGCTTGCATCCCAATTAAAGTTATATGATCATGGAGCATGCATGTATCAACATACACACACATCCAAATCCCAGCGCATCCCAGAGCATCTGGACCCTCCGCCGCCTTCTGCAGGATGTTGTTTCGAGCTGAAGTATCCAAGGCCGTTCGGTCATCACCTTGGCCCCCCACCAAGGCCGAAGCTAAGGGATCAAAAAAGAATCTATGGAATGATATTTGGATGATATGTGGGTTATATTCAGATGATATTTGGATCATATTGGGATGATATTGGCGTTTTTTTGGTGCTATTGGGATGATTTGGGATGATATTTGGATGAAAAAATGGTGGTGATCTTGCTGATTACTGTAAATACGAGTACATTGGAATCCAAGTGACTATTTTTGAGAAATCTGGAAGGCGGATCTGTTAGGCCAAGGCGTATTCCTCTCATTCACTACTCTCAACTTGTCGTAATCCCATCCTCTTGATGAGACCACCCCATACCATTTAAGCTCGTCCAGTTGCCCATGTAGCGAAGACCTCTATCTTCGTACTCCACGCGGCGAATGTATGTCTTTGTTCCAGTCACAAAATCGTACCTCTTCCATCGGATTTGTGAAACATGGGGAACTCATATAAACATATATAGACCATCAACAATAGTGAAACATTGGGATTAACGAATAACTTGGATTTGTGGATCAACCCTTCAGGTGATATGCCAATGGTTATACCGTATTTCCCGTCCTATTTGTGGGGTTATAGCGGTTATGCCCCAGGAACAAAACACTGGAAAGCCGTTTTGAGTTTCAAAGCAGCGTTTTCCTGCACAAGACCTTCAGCCGAGAGTCAGGAATCGAGCGGAGTCTTTGATTTTGGTGCTCATCGGATCAGAATTCGAATTGCCCATGAAAAGACTCAGAATCACTGGAATCAGCATGCAAACCATCACATCCAGAATGGGATTGCCAGTGCGCAGGGCATTCATGATGCCAAAATTTAAGCCAGAGGACATCTGCTGCTGCACATCTGACAGATCCATGGCGCCCTCACGAAACGCTTTCGCAAGCGGCGCAAGCGGCACAAGCAGCTGAGCCAATTGGCTAAGGACATGATCCACGAACCGTTGGAGCCATCCGACGGTAAGTCCATGAGTTGGAGCCACAACCATACAGCACTTGATCTATATACAACTTTCCCCGCCAAAGCGGCAAGTGCTGTCAATGTTGCCATTAGACCCACACGGGAGATGCTGTTCATCGACCCTGCGCTTTTCTTTCAACCTACTTGGGAGGCGTCCCATGGTTTATCAGGGTTTATCACCATTTTCATCCAGTTTCCCCATTCAAATTCTAGACATTCTTGCAGCATCAACGCAAAACACTTCGCCGGAAGGATCATTGGATCATGGTGCCCTGTTTCGTTTTCAGCGCACTGAGACGGGTTTCTGCATGTTCAATCAATCGCTGCTCCAGCGAGGCAAGAGTGAGACGACTTGGTCTCCATGGCGCCACAGGCGAGTTGGGCCTCCAGGTCCATCGCTCCGCGACCTATGCACCGATCATGTACATCAGCAGGTCCACCACACCTCAGGTCTTGACTCGGCGCGGATGAAACGAAATGGGAGCCATAAACAGCCTGGAATGATGCACCAGTATGCACCAGTCATTTCCAAGAGCAAAAAAAGTATAGACGCAGGACAAAAGGCAATCCTGTATCTCAACAACTGCTGTTGTTGATTTTTTCCACACCTTAAGAATCACCAAAATGTGTCAACAATTAAAAGTATCGACCACAAGAAAAAACATCAACAATGCATGGCCAATCTTGGATCCCCGCAAAAACAAGATGTTTACAGTAGCTCGTTGGTTGTATCCCCATTTTTTGAAAGATAACAAAAGATTTAGGCACTTAAAATACCCATACAAGGCCCAGTTAATATCCCATTGATCAAATACCAGTATATCAATGGGATATCATAAAAAATATAGTTAATCCATATAGCATGTCCATACAGTTATAGTATATCCATATAGTTAATCCCATTTATATAATGGTTCTGATTCTTTAAATCATCAAAATCTTCCCATATCTTCCCATGATATCCCCAGTTTTCCTGATAATTTGAGGTGAAAGCACTCGCCCAACCCCCGTGGTGCTTAATGCTCCATCTTCAATCGTGAGTTGTCCCCAGAAATCCCTTTTTTTTGGATGGTGAAACTTTCCAGAAAAACCCAAGTTTGGACACTGAAAACATTCCCATAAAAATCTCCATTTTGGGATTCTTCAACTGGTGGTTTAACCTGGAAATCCGGATTTCCTGCTGAATTCTTGGATGCCGAGGCACGGTTGGAGTAGCCCCACTCGTTGTCGTACCAAGACCTGGAATGCTCGAAGCAGATGCCCGTGGAAAAAAAACTCCACAAAGATGTGTATGTGTAGTGTAGATATTGAAATATGTGTAAACATAGGTGTATGTATATATTACATACATACATATCATTATACTGTATTATATATACATGATATTATATACTGATAATATACTTACATTATAAACCGATATTATACATGACAGATTATACATACATGCATATAATATCTTGAGGAAATGCCAAAAATCTGATGAGTAGTCTGAATAGACCCATCATCTTTACCGACACGCTTGTCGTTTTACAAGCTTGCGCCCAGCTCCCAATCAGTTTTGACCTACTGCACAGAAAGGCATAAAAGCAAGAAAGGAAGAAAGGAAAAAGAAACCAAACAAGTGAAAACAGGTAAACAAAACAAGAACTCGTATTGCGCCATTTTGACAGGTGTGGCTCAAATCTAAACTATAAAAAGATTGGTGCATCCCCCAATGGTTTATCGTCATTTCATCCGTTAATGAAACCGAGGGTATACCCCATTTTCCGACAGCTCTATTCTTCGATTTGCTTAACACATCAAGACATTCCAAAGGACACGATCTTGAAGAAGCGCTTCTCGCCCTTGAGGTTGTTCTGCAGGGTGGCCTTGGAGTCGTAGATGGAGGAGTTCCTCAGTGCGTCGCAGCGCATGGGGAGCTTGTTTCTTTCGGGGAAAACATAACGACTATATTTATATAAATGTGATATCTGGGGCAACGCACGATTGTTTAAAAGTTGTTCACCTGGATTATCATGTCAAATCCTGAAAAATGTCCATCTACTTGGAGGCGGGTCCTAATTTAGGTGCCCTCTTCTGGGTGTAGACCTCTGCAATCCGCTTCAACATATCCTCCCAGTAAGACCCAAGCATTCCAGCTTCGGCCAGCTTCTGGCTGTTACGAGCCCATCCAAATGTCAAACAGCCGCGAACAGCATCCCAGCAGTGGTTGAGAACACTCCCGTCTTGCCAAGCTGCACGTTGTGAATGAAATCCGCAGACACCAACTCCTCATCGGTGAAGGACAGAACGCCCTTCATGTAGGTCTCAGTGGCCTAAGGCTCAGGGGAATCACGTCGGAGTTTTGGATGGAAGCCCCAAACCCACAATTGGATCTGATGTACGAGAACCGCATGGGCGAAAAATCATGTTACTGTCAAAAATGCCATGGGTTTGAAGTGTCACTGGGTTTACCACATCATCATCTTGGGAGATGCCCAAAAATTGGAGGATGTGCCACAATCTATGGCCGCTTCGGCGGAAAGCGATTCTAAACCATCAAAGTTGAGGCCATGGGCCTTCGATCCCAAGAATGATGATAATAAACAATGGGGTCTCGGGATATCCCATGTCGACAACCAGAGACACCCAGCCTTCTTCATCAGGGCATCGATCTCCTCAATGGAGGTGTCCTTCTCAGCAGTGAAGGTCAGGTCCACCACGGAGACATCAGGGGTGGGCACACCTGGGAAGACGGGCGCAGTGGTGGTGAACCGATGCACAGTCGGGAAGTATCACTTCTCAAGTTGCGCGAAAATGCGTATAACATTGTTAACGGAATCAATGATCCAGTATGATACGGTAAATCATCTGCTTCCAGTCATTGTTAACGTAAGAATTGGAGGCTCCATGCCATCTGCCAAGACACGGAAGGCCATACCTGTCAACTTGCCCTTGGTGGTGGGCAAGACCTCGCCCACAGCCTTGGCGGCTCCGGTCGCGCTGGGGATAATGTTGCAAGACGCAGCACGTCCTCCACGCCAGTCCTGCGGTGCTGGTGACCGCTGGTGCGAGTGAATGACAATGAAACGGGCACACTGAAAAACAAAGTGCAACCTATCAAGAATGCCTGTACAGAGTACTGTACAGTCCTTGGCGGAGACACCATCCACGGTCTTCTGAGTGGCAGTGTAAGAGTGGATGGTGGTCATCAGACCCTTCTCGATTCCAATGCCCTCCTGGTGAAAAGCTCAGGCAGAGATGTTCGTGACGCATGTCACAGCACAAACTATATAATATAATCCATATTAGATGCTGCGCCATGAATAGGGAACACAAAAATGAATAGGTTCAGCACTAAACCCAGGGCATTCATACAATACTATGGGGAAAGGACTAGAGTTGTCGGATTCAAACTTCATAAACTTCCCAATAAATGGCAGCTCTGCCTGGGTTGACTCCCCGGCCCCCCAAGTGACGCCATGAGTTGAAGCCAATGGCCATGCCTTCAACAGCACATGGACGATGGGCGCCAGGCAGTTGGTGGTGCAGGAGGCGTTGGACACCACGTTGTGGTTCGCCTTGTCGTACTCCGTGTGGTTCACGCCACAGACCTCGCAGTTTTGAATAACCCAGTGACATTCAAGGGCCGATGGGTTCCAAATGTCAGAACATGAATCACCACTGCAACCCTGCGGTCATCAAACGCCCAGCAATAGTTCGATGAATTCCCTCAGCTATAAATGTTCATTTCCTTCAGGGATTTCCAGCCATGTTTGATGACACCAGAGGCTATACCCAAAACAAAATCCCATGATTATTCCATCTTTATCCCATTAAACCACCAAAAAAAAAACACCATGAAAAACCGCCAGTTTTGATCACCAAAAAATCACCAGTTTTCACCAGGCAACCAAGGTCTTCAAATCACCCTTTCCAGGGGCGGAGATGATGACCTTCTTGGCGCCCGCCTCGATGTGTCCAGCGGCCTGAAACATGGGAGGTCGCAAGGCAACCCACTGGTGGAGGGATACTACATCAAAATACAAAAATTACTTTACTTCGAGCTATCCCCACCATGACATCTATACGTTTTGTTACTGGCAAATCTTCTGGCATTCTATCTGACATATCTTCTGGCATTTTATCTGGCATATTTTCTGGCATTCTATCTGGCATATCTTCTGCAATATGTTCTGGCATATCTTCTGGCACTCTATCTGGCATATCTTCTGGCATATCTTCTGACATTCTATCTGGCATTCTATCTGGCAAATCTTCTGGCATATG
>Ga0126342_10011866_pt1 | contig 15562 bp, 11 predicted proteins | sample Cyp1metagenome_FD_92528 | JGI IMG/M metagenome (GOLD analysis project Ga0126342, IMG submission 92528) | Coral microbial communities from Lord Howe Island, Old Settlement Bay, Australia - Cyphastrea 1 metagenome | ecosystem: Host-associated > Invertebrates > Cnidaria > Coral ...
CAGCAACAGGGCAGAATACAGTTTGGAATGTTTCAATCTGCGACTCTCTGCACATTCATTCTTCTCTCTTGGGAGTACGGTGGAGTTTCCAAGCCCGCAACTTGGTGAACCTGTGCGACTGCCCAAACAATGTCACCACAAAGCTTCTTTCTTTGAGCTTTTGGCAACAATCATCCTTCATTCTCATTCTGGCGTGAGAGGAGAACGGTCTTGCTGGCCAAAGGGAACTCTCCACGTCCAATCTCAGAATCTGCATGTCTTCTCTTCCAAAGCAGTGCCGGAAGCTGGCTATTGCTGCCCGAGACCGAATTGCAGTTCGTGCTTGAAGCCCACCGACGACACGGACGTGCCATGAGTTCTTTTTTGTGTTTTTTTTGCCGTGAACATGTGCTGGAGCTTCAAAGCCGCGATTGAACATATTCATAGTGTCTGATCCCTGTACGCGCGCATACAAAGCCATTCACTCTGCCAACCACAGGCCATGCTTGAAGAAATTGAGGGCTTGATATCCCATTTAGCCAGGGGCTGTCCACCAAAGCAAACTCTCTGGACGCGCAACAGAGGGGAATCATGGATACCGGAATTATAACAAGTAACACTATCATGAAACACTTTGTTTATATTTTGTTGAAAACAGAAACATTTAGGACCTAGCTATATGATTCAATATCTATGCCTATTCGATGATGCTTGGGTATTTTGATATATATATACACACATGTGTATAATTCGATTTCTTCTATGGTATACCAAGGCCATAGAAAAGAACTTGGAAGATCATTCCACAGATCGAACGCATCATTCAGCTCAGCATTCCAGCTCGGATTGGTGCTGCCTCGGCGTCCTGCCGACAGAAAAACATCCTTTCTGGCGGGTTCCATAGTCATGGGGGGTCCCCAATGGCTGGATGGTATAAACAAATGGATTATTTAGTGGTACCCCAATAGGAAACCTCCTTGATAGCTATATGGCCAAAAATTTCACTTCTCACCCTGACTTTCTTCGTCTCAAAGACATCACTGAGTTCAAAAAGAACACATTTTATAGCCTTAATTGTGATGACGACATCCTCAGTGTCTGTACATGTTTACATTTTTGAACGCCTACAGTGTGATTCTTTCTCAACTTACGATGAAGCTCACCTTTGGTTGCTCCCAACAGTCCGTCATATCGTGGGCAAATCAGAAGAATTCACGCATCTCAAAAACTGCATTATCGATGGGGTTTGCTATAATCTACCTTTACTTGAACGAATTTTATCACATTCAAACTTCTCACTCAATCTGTTATTTGTGCCATCATTTCTTGTGGTCAATACAACATATTATATATATATATATATTAATATAGTCTAGTATATATTCGATATCATGTGATTATATCGGTGTTCCAAATATATTTGATTATTTTCCATGGTTGGAAAGTCAATTCCCCCCAAAAAAATACTGCTGAAATCCCGCGTTTTCAATGGTGGAATCACGTCAAATCCATTCACGTATCTATCCGGATCCCATTGCTGAAAGCATGTTGGTTCAAGCCTAGTCCGTTTTGGATGGTAAAACTGTATTATACAAATCCAAGTAGGGTTTGTCTGAGAATAGGGCACCCCTAAACCTGTTGGATCTTTATCAAAATGGCTATATAAATAAAATTGAGGTTACATCCAGCACCCACACACACCATACAGACTATATAAATAAATCCATATAATTTGTTAGTAATATGTCCTTTAGTTTCTCATGAAATATCGCCCATTTCAATGGTTGGCTATATACCATATATTGTTTTAAAGCCAGTTCGAAGCCATCCCACTAACCATTTGGAGGTACAAACCATAACTTTCCCTATGATATTCCGAGAAAAGCCCTGTTGGTGGTTAAATCCCCCATGTGCCAGTTGAACCATGAACAATGCCCCTATCCCATCTCATTGTACTATATAGTTGGTTGATAGGTTTCCTTAATATGGTTGATCATAATTTTCAAACAATCAGGTAGTATCAGTCCCTATAGATTACCCTCTGGTAAACTAACATAGCTATTGCAAATAGCCTTTCATAGTTGATTTAGCCATTCATAGCATGGTGATTTTCCGCAGTTTAGCAGAGGGTATATTCAGTATATTCAATGTTAATTAGGTAAATCCCATGAATAATCCCATTAAATCCCATTAAACCACCATAAATTCCCATTAAATCACCATTAGATCATCATAAATTCCCATTAGATCGCCATTAAACCACCATAAATTCACATTAATTGGTCCATTGTTCATAACCAATCAGGGATTTCTTAATGGCTCAGTTCCTTCCATCGTCCTTGGGGATGCCATGGGTCCATCGCCCATCCAGGAATTCAGCAGAGGCCCTCGATGCGTCAAAGCGCCCGAGGGCCGGCAATGCCTCGGCGAGATGGCGAAAGGCGTTACTGATAGCTTCTGGATTGTTGCATTCAAACTAGATAGTCATGTACTAAATTAATACATATATAATATATATATATATATATAATTTAGTCACACTGTTTAGGGTAAGTGTATACATATATATATATATAATATACATATATATATATAATATAATATACATATATATATATATGTATATGCGTATATATACATATAATACAGTCTCAGTATTTAGGGTAAGTATAAATATAAATATAAATATGTATATATATATATATTATACAGCTTAACAACTTGAAGTTGTACTAAACCCAAGGTCGACCCCTCGGCGGCCCAGGCCCAGCGTGTGGGCTGGTGGAGCGCCCTGCAGGGCTGGTGGTCGCCTCCAAGGGACCTCAGGGCAAAGTTCAATGGGATCCAAGGGGACCAAAACAGTTACATAATAGTAATATAGTTACCTGGTTGGTGGTTTCAACCCCTCTGAAAAATATTAGGATTATCCCATATATGATGGAAAATTAAAAATGTTTGAAACCACCAACCAGTAGTAATATAGTTACACTATGGTATGGTAATATAGTTACGTACTATTATTCACATATAGTAATATAGTTACATAATTTAGTATGGCAACATCATGACTATAGTTACATATAGTCCCCAACATAGTCCATAGTCACTATCATGTAACTATGTGAATATAACATATAATATACTAAAGCAGAAACTTTATAATATACCATAACAAGCAAAAAGTGATAGAGTTTTTTTTGCTTCACCATTTGTTGATGTTTGGAGTACAAAATTTTGATATCCATTGCCAAAGCGGGATGTAGGGAGCCAAATCATACCAAAACAAGGCAACACAATGTTCTTCAATTATTCCAAACTACCAGAGATTTGACCTAACAATTGCTTCAGCAAATCTCAAATTGCTGCAATACCCCGAGGCAGTGGATTTTTGGCAGCGTGAAGGCTGAACCGTGATTGGAAGAAGGACAATTAATCAGCTGAACATGGATGCAACAACAAAAACATCACCCATGCTGGACCAAAGCTCACACATGGATTTTGAAGTTGATCATCAAAGCAACATGAAACAATGTTTTCTTCTTTGGGGTGGTTTTTGAACAGCCCCAATTTGGGTGATGAATGGATGAATCAGAAGCCCAGCAAATCACGCAATCACCAGCCGTCCATTTCTGGCCCCCGGACCTGTGGAAGCGGCTTTCATCTCTGCCATGAGCTGCTGTAAGGGTCTTCTCGGATAGGGTTCTGGGTGGAAAGCCGAGGATGGGGAGATGCACAATGAAAATATGACCGGACATTTTCCGAAAAATGACCCAAAAGGATGGGAAGTATCAGCAACAAGTAATCTAAATCTATCTAAATCAAAACATCATGGCAGTCATGGCTGCTTGACCCTGAGGCTGCACTTTGCCGTCCAGAATTTTGTGGCTTCCCCGGAATTTCGCAAGAACTTCCAACAATTTCTGCTAGTTTCACACTTTGATTGACCTTTCTGGATTTTCTGACTGAAACATACTGAGGCACTACTGGTTGGTGGTTTCAACCTACCCCTCTGAAAAATCATGGAGTTCGTCAATTGGGATGATGACATTCCCAATATGATGGGAAAGTCATGAAATTCCATGGTTCCAGTCACCACCAACCAGTGATTATTAACCACTATTAACCATGATTAACCATCATTAACCATCATTATCCCATTAAAAAGTCATATTCCAAACCACCAATCAGACCAATATTGATTCCAAACCATCTCTGGTGTCTGATCTCCACTGCCCTGATGTGTAGCGACGGCATTAGCGACGGCGACTAAGTGGCTACTACCGAGCCAAGCCCAGCAGATGCAAAGCCTGACTGCCTGAAGGTCAATGCATCTGAAATGCGAATGAAAACCTCACTTAAATATCAGATAAGTAGAAATCTGGAGAGCTCAGGGTGGATGTTGAAGTTAAAACCATATTGTTGAGCAGATGAATTTCAACTGCAGCACCTCCAGTAATGCAATTGGAAATCCCCATCAAAAATGAGTAATTATCCAAAAGAAATGCAGAAAAACATACAACAACTTCTACAAACTTCGAAGTCAAAAAATGGAACATATATATATATAAACAAAGTTATACACACACACAAGAAATATCTATAAACATACGTTCTACATATGACAGCCATGGCAGATTTTCCAGCCATGGCGACCTGGTGACAACGGCTTGCGACTTTTTGGGGTACGACATACTGATTTCGAGGGATTTCATGGGATTTCTATAGGGATAGGTAGGGCATGTTAATGGGAAAATAACTAACAACTGGATAGAATGAGCTACAAGTGGATTACTAGCTAAGATAACTATGCCATGGACCATGAAATAGGATTTCATATGATGTACTTATTAAACATTGTGATTGTCAAGAGTGCACTGTGAAATTACCAGAGGGTAGCCATTGGGCCAATAACTTTGAGCCACACCCATATGTCGGGGTTTACCAACTTCGAATCTTTCTGGGGCTGCTATATTCAGGTCCCCAATTCTTCGGGTTCGTCCATGACGCACGCAACTCCCTGGCAGCCCGTTTTTGCGACTCAGAACGGTCGCAATTCCATTAAGCTTTGGCCACGTTGCACAGCAAAAGGCTGGCCGGTCGCAACCGTTATGTTATTGTTGATGAAAACTTATAAAGCAAGGGATGGCTGAAAAACATTCCACATAAAATTTGGCTTTGAAGATATGGCATTTTTTCGTTCAACACTGAAATAACAAATGCTGTAATTCTCAACAAACACAACAACAATACAGAAGCTACATAATTAAGCACTTAAACATACTTAAAGTGTAGGGCTCGGACAGCCTTTCACTGGCCATGACAGGCCATGACATCATCTTGCCCTGTCTCTGAGCATGTAGTCATGGATTGGATGTGGGTGTGATATCTCCGTCCAGCATTGCATCGCACTTATATGGGCTGATCTGTCTGAAAATAAAAGATACCATTAGATACACCTGACAATAGCCAGTTTCATGGGGTAAATGATGATCAACTCTGGGATTTTGGGGTACTGTATGCTCAGAACTAATTCTTGCCAAAGCGAGGAAAATCATTTGCCCCTTGACAATCAGGAACAATCTAAAATTTGGACCGGAATTTGATCAAACATGTAGCCATCTTTTTCAAAACCCCTTGGGATGTCCTAAGGTCCTATTTTTTGTGCTGGCAATTGGCTTACTGTAGATTTTTGAACATCTCCCAATGCCGGCAGCATTTCCACATGACAATCTCCCAATCAACTCTTCAGGTTTTCTTCCAAGGCCTGGAATCCACGCAGAGTAGCGCCGCCGCGTATAACTGGATTCTACCTAGCTAAATTGGTTTATAACTCGGTCAACTAGGCTTCATAGATTATAATGGATATATATGACTATATATGATATATCTATAGTCCATAGTTAGTTGGATAGGTCTTTGAACCACCTTATGGTTAAGTTGTTTAGTGTTCAATCTTTGGGTGGCTCAAGCAGTGACGTCACAAGCTCCAGCACCCTTGTCATCGATGTAGACTTGGAATCCGACCTGTTGCGACTGGCTAAAGGGGTGTTCATTTCAGGAAATTTACCCTACGAAATCCACATGTAAAAAGATGTGGAAACCCATCGTTTCCCTCGGAAAATGATCTACAAATGATGGATTTTCATGGTTTTTGTTCACATCTTTGTTGGTGGAAAACTTAAACAAAGGGGGTAACCATGGAAATCAGATAGGGCCTATTCATCCCAGCTTGATATTGATTACTCTAAGACAAATCCAACAGAAGGCCTGGAGCCTATCCCATACCATGTGAAGAGCGTTTATGAAAGGATTCCTTTCATTGGCCGTGCTCGGGGACTTGAGGTCTACGCTCCAAAGGTATGTTCAAATCGTCCTCGAATTGCACAAAAACACTCTTCTTAAAACAGAACAAGCATACGTGTCATCACCGCCTCCAGGTCAAACTGTAAATCATAATACTGCGATTGTTACTTGTAGATTTCTCTATGATTTTAGTACAGATATCTATAAATCTGAGAGACATATCCATAGACACCCGCGACAATTCATTTAAAAAAATAACCTATAGTTCATCAAATCTACAATAGTTATAAACTATATTTAGGAACTATTATAGATCTAGTTATCACAGATTCATCTATTATCAAATCTAAATATGATATTCCCCATCTATAACTTGACATCAACGGCGCCTCGGGTCATTCGGGACCCCTTCAGGACCCTAATAGTGATATACACACAAGTCACTGTATGCACATACAATATATACTCATAAAGAATACAGGAAAACAATACATATAAATATACTGCTTCACCAAGGAAACCTGCAACCATCTGCTGCTCACTATGTCTGGCAAGCCTCAACCTACCAAAAGGTAGGTCTTGGTGGGGGTAGCAAATATATATATATATACAGAATGACCGTTTTGTATCGCTTTGTCCCATCCCCAAAAAGCCCTGCGCCTTGCTACCCTGCATGGGGTTCAGCCCCGGCGCCACGTCTGGCTTGCGGAAGTAGAGCAACGTGTCCTACCGGTCAGCGGATGGACGTGCTGAAACGTGGGGAAGCCACGGTTTTTTATAGTGGGAAACCAGGGGAATGTGATATACTAGTATAGTAGGACAAAATCTAAACATTGTTGATAGATTGTTTTTCTTGTATCTACACTATACTAGAATATGATCATATAATGTTTGGATATACTTACTAGAATATATGTATTTGTTTATACACTACACCGGAAAAATGTAGCAAAACGTGTCTCAAAAAAATATTGATTAACAACAAAAACACACGGGAAAATTCGGGCGGCGTGATACAGCTGTAAATTATACATATGTAATCATGTGTATATGTAAAGTCAAATATCAACTAGACATTAAAACGCTGGCTGAAACATCATCTGTAAACTATCTACTATCTACCATATTATATATATATCATAGATGTATAAATATGAATTAAATATGTCTCAATTAACATTGACATAACAATCTGTGCAAACAAATCATCTAAAAACAACGAAATTTCCGATGCCACACTAGATCACCAAAGGGTATTCAGCTTGTGCACCCAATCCTCGCAAACCAACGGCGGTGGAAGTGGGAAGTTGCCAAGTTGCAGCTGCGGTCACTCAGAATTAATACATTAAATAATGATACACCCTCCTGGAATCAAGCATGGCAATGGAACATCCACCATTTATAGATTCCCAATTTTTGAACCTCCGATTTCCCTTGTTGCCATGGTTGATTACCAAAGGGTAGTTATATTGACATAGAAGTGCGACTCGCGGCTCTGTGCGTACAATGCGTATCGAACCCACAGAAACGTTGTCACAGGTTTCTGATGTGACTGTAACTTGTGGTTCCGAAGCCACAAAAACTAAGGGGCTTGAAACCCAAAGACATACCACACCAGAATCCAATGCATGGTACATTCAAGCCAAAATTTTACGTAACAAATTTCCAACCATTCAAGCTGAATGTGGGTTTGTCTGACCAGAGTAAATGGCAGCCAAACAAATTCATGGTTCAAAACATCGCAATTAACATGGCAAAGCGTCTTTCATGAGATATGGCATTCACCTCCCCAAGCTGCATTCTTTTGGAACGGAGAATGATGAACCTCTCAATTTTGGAGTACTTTTGAGGCATCCCCATTTTTTGGACACATCCACATTTTGGGCTTCTCATAATAATGGGTGACCCTCGACATTTGTTTCAAGACCAAAGAAGGTAAAAATGGATAACCATTGTACAATCTTGGATGATTTGGGTTTGTCTCAAAATATGGTGCCCCGATTCCGCTTTTATGTTATCACCATATTCTCTACCACCATATTAACATTTGGGTGGTAGATTAGAATGATGTAAATTGATGTAAAATCCGGGGTGCCAAAATTACTATTAAGATATTAATCACCCATTACTGGGCCCAAATTTGATAATAAAAAAATCCCTAGTGCTCCAAATACCATCAATTCAAAGGAGTTTAGACCCCGAAAACAAACTCCAAATTAGCCAGTCTCAGAAGGTGTTTGGAGCTGTAGGGATAACACAATATGTAACATCGTAATGGGATATATTATATAAACATACCAGGGGTGTATTCATTGGATTGTCGGGAAAATTGGGCCGTGAAACACCTATATTTGATAGTAAAAACCATGGTTTCCTGATGTTTCCGGTAGACTTTCCCAATAAATCCAACATTTTCTTGGTTAAATCATCATTTTCTTGGTTAAATCATCATTTTCCTATGCTGTCCAACCTGGAAAAACACCCACCCCAGACACACCATACATCCACTGTAGGTCTCCTCCGCAATGCGCTTGCCCCGCTGACGTGCCGCCTCAGCCTGTTCTGCCAATTTGGCCACAACCTGTGCCACGACCAGTGTGCCCTGTGGCTTTAACATAGCATGGGTGATTTACATTGATATGATGCAATGATGGTTTAAATGATAGATAGCAATACATATATGTATATATATATATATGTGTGTGTGAAAGGTATGATATTGTAACATAGCTTTGATATTGCCTCTAGGTATGATATATACGATATATATATATATATATATATATTATTGGTGACAAAATGGCAATATCATGATAATTTGATGGTATGTTAATAGATTTTACCGCCAATTTCCCGCCCTTTCAATACCATATGTAGCAATTCAACCTTTAACATAGCTATGGAATATATGTGAATGGTCTGAGACTGTTAATGTTCTTTGTTTATCGTCATCATTACATCATCTATATGGTATCTATGGTTGCAAAATAATAATACACTTGGGTATTTTGACATAGCTATGGACAATCACCACATTTGACAGGTACATCATCCATTAATGGGCCATTTCACATTGCTACGTTAAATTAACACAGGGTAGGGCAAGTGAGGTTTCTTGAACACGGGGAGTTGTTTTCCTTTTCCATTATCTCATATTATTTCTAGACGAAGCCACGTATTCTAGCTGAATTGGAAGTGGGCAGACGTGACAAAACAACAAGTGGCCATCTCATGCCGGAGCAGGCTTTGAAGGAATTATATTCAGGCTTTTGTGCAAATCTTTTTCGGCGGTGAATGAAGCGGACTGAAATGAGTACACAGAACGCTTCAAAATCCAATAGCTGCCAGATTGTGTCCACACCTTGGGATTGACTCTTGACTCGGTTGACTAGACCACTGGTTGTACATCCGGCCGGGTCCTACGTCATGGGAGAAGTCGTCATGAACATGTTTTTGCAACAGTAGCTGCCTGCTTGAGACCTTCCCGAAACTTAGCAGTCCAATGGTGCCTTGCTCGAAAGATTCCAGCTGATTTTGGGTGACAACCTGCATTAAGTTCAAATAAAGCCCAGTTGTTCCCAAAAAATGCATGGCCAAATTTCACCATAGACAAGAAATGACAAGAATATGCTATGCATCTTATACCATCTCAAGGTGGTACTAAATATACCCCAGCTTCATTCGGCCATGGCAGCCATGGCCCATGTGATGAAACCTCCGGCCTTCTCGGGCAGCAGGCAAGTGGGCTCCGGTCGGATGAAACCATATCCTTGCCTGGCCGTCGAGATGGCGCATGCGGAGCGCCTGCTCCATGTGTGACAGATTTGGGTATCAATGTGCAGCATGTAATTATAGTATGCACATGTCATTGAATCATCTGCGAATGTTGTTGCCACGAACATCCCAGTCATAGAGATTCATAGCCGTTGGGCCTTTGAGGTGCTTCAGCATGAAGTCGGACGCCCAGTGGTGCCAGTCGGACACCCAGTGGTGTTTGGATTTTACCAATCTTTCCATGAAGAAATCCCCAGAGTATGGTCCAAAACTCTGAAAAGACTATGGAAAAGGGCTACGAAACCAAGAGTAAACCAAGAGTTCGACATTGACAATCATCATCAAATAGAGAGGTAAATCATCGAACGTTTCATTGGCTATGGCTTCCAAAGCTATGATCTGTTAATGGGTGGGAAATCCCCGAACTAAATGGGAGCTAATAGCTGGGACGGGAAAGTCATCTATTTTCATGGGGCATTTTCCATAGCTATGTGTTTACCTAGCTCTTTACCTGATTTGGTATAATTGCCTTTTAACCTATAATATCCTATAATCATCTATGTCTATCACCTATTTTCCGTCTATCTTCCATAGTCAGTAGGAGGGTGAAAGATTACAAGAGGCTAAATCCCCAGTTTTTTTGATGCTTCTCCCACGATGTCCCTATATACAAACACTATTTGACATCATTAATCCTCATAATCAATAGGACGCTCACCTTTTTGATACCTATAATCATGTCACCTATTTTCCACCTATCTTCCATCTATTTCCCATAATCGCTAGGAGGACTTTTCCTTTCAGCTTCCACAATCTCCATATCTTCGAGATGCGCCGCGGCGCCGCCGCGCCTCCAATTCCAGAAGGCGATCAGACCTCTGTAGGTGCCAACCCCCATGGAGATGCGATTTTCCAGCGCATCCTGCGGTTGCTTTTTTTTCCGGCGCCAAGTTTTTTTTGGGATGAGTTGATGGGTTTTCTGAAATGATGTTTCTGAAGGTGCAAATGGATTAATCCACAATGGAACTATCATTTGTTGATATTTCTTGAAATTAGTTTCTGATAGTTCCTTAAATTGTTTGTTGAGCTTTGGACTGTTGATGAAATTTGCTGAAAATGATAATGGCTGTCTGAAGCAAACGATGGAGACTGTCTTGGACCTGTACGCAATGGACCTGCGCCATTGGATGGAAGCCAATTGCAACTTGAAAATGTCATGGTCCAAACTCCACAACCAAAAAAAACATGGTCATACAATCACTTCAGAATCGATTCGACTAATCCTCCGTTGATCAAATGTGGCAATTGGAAATCCCTCGTTTGATGGTTTTTTTTCATGGGAAAAATGTGCCACACATGGGGGGATTTCCTAGCAAACCATGTTTTATTACCGGAGGGTACATCATCCCGGCAGAAAACGACCAGATGTGACGAGTGTCGTGACCACTCGTGACTGCCGGCTTTTCTGCACGGGCCTGGGTCAAAGGGTGTCCTCCCTGCAAAGTCATGTTGTAGACCTTGTACTGACCCCGATCGTTCCTGGGCCAGCTACACCACCGATATTTTCATGGCACCGAACCCCAGGTTGTACCAAATTTGACCAGATGCGCCATGGTAGATCTTGTCAAATATCGCATAATTAGATGGAGCATCTGGGTTAGGACCTATGCAATAACAACAATGGTCATCCTATCTATTATACTTCGAACCAACATTGGGACCAGTGGGAATTACATATTGGTATGACATTCTGAACCAACATTGGGACCATTGGACAGCTATTTTGGGTAATAAGTATACTTGAAGTATGTTGAAACATCTTAGACCAATGGTTAACATTATTACAATAGATTGCTTCACCGGAAACCATCGAATTTACCCACTTTGCCGGTTCCAATGTTCCCCGCTGGGACACCCATCCATTGATCCGTGGGACGACCTAAGAAAAACCACCCTCCAAACATGGCGCCCGAACAGTACCCCAAGCCACCTGTAAATGCCGAACTCCACGGCGATGTTGCGCATGTGCACCGGCTGTTGTCCCGAAGCGTTGACCTGCGACATTCGATGGATCAAACGGGGGGTCTAACATGCTTGAGGTATGCGAATCTGTCAGAATATGTGGCAGTTGAACTTTTTTTGTAGACCTGAAATATCCTGAAATTACATATTGTGTATCTGGCTTAATTTGGAAGTGTCATATTCTGCCACCGGGGGGACCATGTTGTGCCATGTGTCAATAAGCCATCCCACGCTGTGAAGGGAGGACACTCCGCGTTGTTGTCAAATCGTTTTTATGTTTAAGGAAACCTCAGTAAGGGGTGCATCCCAGTTGGTAAGTGCCATGGGCAATATATGGACAATATATAATAATATATACTATGAGGCTCAATGTATATATATATATATATATACATAATACATATGTTAATATGGTAATCCAGTCATACATGGGAATTCCACTATCACTCTATCGCACAGGAAGTCATGGCCTTTGCAGTGAGAATTGGAGGATTTCCCCCACTGAGGAATATAGATGTGCCATGCTAGCTCCACAACGGTTTGTTTTTTACACTTAGTAAATCACTTAACCACAATCCCCAAGTTCCATGCTTGAAGATGTCATATCATTCCCAGCAAATGGAGTGTAACTTGGTAAATAACCGATTGATCTACGCACAAGTGGAATATAGTAAGTAACCATTTACAAAGCACCATAATGCAAATAGTATGGTATATCATTGAACTATAGCATATAGAATTCATACTATAGCAGTGCTCCAAATGCTCGAAATACCATCATTGGAAGGTTTTAGACCCCGAAAACCATCTCCAAATTAACCAGCCTCAGAAGGTGCTTGGAGCTGCAGGGTAGATGTTACATACATGTTTTAATCACGTTCCAAATGGTTTTATTAATAATTATACATCATTATATATCATTCAACTATGGCATATAGAAAAGAATAACATACCATAACTATATCCATGCTACTTATTCAGTTTTTTTTTTTTATCACAGATTATCACATAAACACATGTTACTATATGTGAAACATCCAGCGACACTTTGTGACCTCCTCATGATCCACTCGCAGCTCGCCGGGGACACTAGCATCCACATCGTAGCCTCGGCGACCAATGGATTTCCATAGTTGGAAGTTTACTGCAGGTTACCCCCAATGGACCCAATGGGATCATTGTTTTTCAATGGATTATGATAATTCAATCCATGGATCCAATTTTTTGTATAGGGTCAAATTGGGCCCTATTCCATCCTAACTATAAGGATAGATATCAGTATCCATCTCTGGAATGGAATAGGGACTTGAATGGGCATAGTTGTGTCATAAATCGCCATTCAGGTCTTTTTCTGATCCAAATAATGTTCACAGAGTGTGATTCATCCATGTATTCAAGCAATATCAGTGAATATCAGCAAATCCAGTGAAAAATGATTGAATTTAATCACCATTTTCCATTAAGAACCATATACTTCTTCCATCTTATATTATGCGTCATCAATCACCAGTGGATCAATAAACCACCCATGTTTCCAGCGGCCTTGATCCATGAGGACATAGCCGAAGCCGTGCCTGGCGATCATCCAATGAAGCTTCAAAATCTTCAGATATTATATATATATATATATTATAGAACAATAAACAACATATAAGATGACATATGATGGCATAATACAATCTTAATACATAGTTATATATTAAGATCGTATATCGTTATATAGATATATTATACACAATATCACAGACAGCATTTATATAGTAAACAAAGACCCAAGACATTTCCCTCGGGCCATGCTGACCCGAAGAACCCACCCTTGGGCGCCTTGGGGAGTAGAATTTCAAGGTCCCCGTGTATCCTTGGGCGCAATCCCAGGTTTCCCTGGTGGAGTTTTCCCAGGGGAACACGGTTATGGAAATTTACAGATGGCTACCCTCTGGCAATTTCACATAACTATGGGAAAATCACCATTGAAATAGTGAATTGCCCATGAATAGCATGGTGATGTTCCATAGCAAACTGTTAGTTTACCAAAGGCTAATCCCTACCAAATCAAGTGTGTTGATCTGATTTGCACTTGGGAACGTCAGAGAAATGACGTTCATCTCACTGTAGTCTTGCCACCACCAGGGTCTTATGCAGTTGGGGATAGCTCAACTTTTAAGACCTCGTAGCTGGCACCGCTTCGCAAGGACCAACACTGATCTTCATCTCTACTTGGCCACTTGAGAAGTGGCCAAATAATCAAAACCTTATATCACCCCGTTCTGGTGGTTGTTTGATACTGTATTTGTACCCGTCATTCCAACAAATTTCATGAAACCAGCCAGTTTACACTCCCCCCTAACCATGAACCAACCATCATTTAAAATCATTTATGACATTTGTATAGGTTCCTGAAATATACCATAAATCTATGATGGCATCAATCTATAAAATTTAACCAACCGTCAATATACCATCATTTAATATAGATATGTTACCCTCTGGTAATTTAACATAGCTATTGAAAATGGTGATTTATAGTGGATTTTCCCATTAAAAATGGTGATTTTCCATAGTTACGTTAAATTACCAGAGGTTACCCTACTTTTGAAAAGCTTGACCTTAGCTACCCTTGTTTTGGGCACCCTCCGGCAATCCAACATGGCTGGGTGAAAGTTCTCCGTGGATTTCCTGGCCAGCCACTGGAGAGTAACTGAACCTAAATTCCAGTAATATCCCCAATCCCATTCATTTGTTCATTCTATTTCCATGAAACCACCGGAACTTCATGTTTTGCCCATGTTTTGCGCAAAACATGATAGGTTTCTGCCTCCCCTTTCGAAGAGTTTCCCGCCACTTTCCCGCCCAGGTCAGCCAGGTCTCTCAAGTGTTGGCCACCAACGAACATCTTCTCATTGGCGTCCAGTTCATCTTGGAGAGCGATATTGAGACCACCCACCTGCGATGTCGGCGAAAGTGGCCGATGATTTGGATACATCGGATATGAATGGGATATGAATGGGATATGAATGGGATATCAAAAGTGAATATGAAACTGGGATAAGCTTCAAACTAATCCGAGGGTCAAACTCTATTCATGACATTGAGATGCATGGTCGGGGAGGTCTAACGTCGGATATTAGCCTACCTCCTCACCATCATAACGGAATATCCCAAGCGCTGGTGGAATCTTGAATAGCCATGAGCTACTTTCAATATCTTTCAACCGGCGCGGCCACGGCGATTTCCCACAGTTAGGGGCTCCGTATATAGCCAGTTCTAAATTCTAAACGTGATGAAATAACTATAACTGGTTATAACTAGTTGGTTATAATGTGTCACTACCATATATCACTATAAACGCTATGAAACAGTAATATTCTAGAGGCAACATTCCCATATTCAGAAAATCTTCGCATACCATGTTTTCATCGTACTCCAGACCTGGGTTTTGGTATGTTACTTTGATAGGCATTTCAGCTCAATCTGGAGGGAACAG
>Ga0126342_10011867_pt1 | contig 15562 bp, 13 predicted proteins | sample Cyp1metagenome_FD_92528 | JGI IMG/M metagenome (GOLD analysis project Ga0126342, IMG submission 92528) | Coral microbial communities from Lord Howe Island, Old Settlement Bay, Australia - Cyphastrea 1 metagenome | ecosystem: Host-associated > Invertebrates > Cnidaria > Coral ...
ACAGGCTTGCTCCACTCAAACTGCATGCAGTCCTCAAGATGATCCTGTGTTCTCTTTGTGCTTGCCTGGTACCTCCTTTTCACCCCTGTTCACGACCCCAGAAACATGGCTACGAGAATGTGATAAAATGGTCATGCACCGATGTACCCTGATAGTATATATATCCACATAGATCCGATCATTAAACCTCCATGTATAGGACTGAAATGGGACGGAATAAACGTCCAACTGCATGATGAATTTGACTTCCCCCATGCGGCGCGGACCGAATAGGTTGGACAAGAACAAGTTTGCCTGGAGGAACCCCGTGGTCCGGGGCTCGGTTTTATGGATCGAAGTGGATGTGAAACGGATCGAATATTTCACTATTCATCTTAAAAGTGGGCACCAGTTTTTTTATTTTCCCATCAAACACCTTTGGGATAGTTGGGATTTGATCACCCAATGATATTGATACTTAAGTAGTTATCGGGATTGGCTGAAGTCGATGGCAACATATGTTCATCACCGAGGTGTCGATCCATTTATATGCCTCAATTTCCTCTGAATCTCCATATATTTCCTCATAAATTCTGTTAGAACAAACATCCACCACATATCACCATATCACGCCCATAGCCTCTGCCGTGAACACGTCCTTGGCACACGTTAGGCGGGCTTTTGCTACACCGTGGTGTGGCAGCCAACCAAAGACCGGGGAGTTGGCAACAACAAGCGCGGAGCCCAGGGGTGACATATGGAACCAACTTTTTGAACCAACTTGGTATGGAAAATCCAATCTATAAATAAAAAGTTTATAGCTGGGAAAATCATATGTTTCTATGGGCCATGACTTCCAGAGCTATGTTAAAGAACCAGAGTGTAACTTGGATTTGCTAATGAAATATGTATTTTCACAATGGGAAATTCACGATTGTGGAAATCGACTAAGGGAATATTGGATTAATTAAGCGATTATTGATTATTGTTTACTTCTTTGGGGCTCCTGGATTGCAAATCCAAACAAATGATACACAAAATGCATCAAAATGCCATGATGTTCCACCCAATTCTGGACCCTGAGGCCTCGGGGGCAGTACGACATGCTGATGCTGCGCTCTGGCCGGGGTGTCCCAGGGTGCTCAAATTTTGTCCCCCAAAAGGATAGAAAAGTCAACCCCTCATAATTTGATGAAGGTTCTTGCCGGTTATTATCTATATAATTCTATAAATAATATATATTTAACATACAATATAATATACCCTCTGGCAATCAAACATAGCAATGGAGAATCCCCCATTTATAGATAATGTTCTCCCTAACCATCCTTTTCTAGGGGATTTCCCATTGCCACGTTTGATTGCCGGAATAGGAATATGTATATATATATATATACACATCCACCTACACATGTACGTAGGCACAAGTCTACGTGAATGTAGTTATACAGACACTTAACTGTGCATCTCAGGAACCGATATATGAATATCCCAGGTTCCTTTTGAACCGATAAATGGGTGATGGGTGTAATACTGTAACCAACAAATATGGTGATAGAAAATGATAGAACCATGAAGGTGTTGTTGTTGTTGTTGTTTTTTCAGGTTTGATTGCTGTGGAAATCTTATATATATATATATATATATATACATACGTATATTACATATATACATATACGTATATTATATATATACATAAACCATTTGCAGATGCTTATATATCTATATAGATCATTTATAACCCATTCCTGTGTTGTTTACTTGCCCCATGCGTTGGGGTATAAACTGCCCAGCCAACGAACATCGTATTCATTTTGGCTTTATTTCATATGTTTCTGGATCATCCTTAGCATCAGGTGAAAAATCCTTTAGACCCATTTGGCCCTTTTAGTTCATGAGTTTATATTGAGTTGACATTGAGTTGATGGCATTCAATCGATCGGTGTTGGAATTCTCTCGGTTCAACTGCTGCCAAAGTGGATATGAAAAACATACCAACTCTGGAAGACTTCCGAGTTCCTGTCAACATTATATGTTTAGATATACTGATATACATACTGGTATATATCATTATTCATTTAAATAGTTTTCTATGAACATACGCCTTTGTGTTAGAGTCTGTTTGAGTGTTCGGTCATTGGCGAAGCTAGGTTACAAGCATCATGCGGTGCCAACCTCTGTGGGGCTTCGTTCCAACGACGCCTCCGAGAGGACCCCACGGGTCAAAAGTCGATCGTTGTACCCTTCACCCCAAAAGTAGTTGCAAATGGATCTGAATGACTCAAAAACAAGGGGGTTCATAGGTTTTAGCCCAACCGTATGAGATTTCATAGGTTTTAAAGAATTCCTTTTTGTGGTGTGCACCTATCCCTGCTGGAGAATCATCGTCTGCTGGATGTCCTGTGCTTCAAATAGGTTTTGACCAGGTGCTTCGCCTGGAATTGACTAAGCTCAAATGACTTCCATCCCTTCGGGATGCAAATGTATTAAATGAATATATATATATATATACGTTATGCATATTTATGTATATATATATTACTATTGTTAAGTGTAATTGTCATTCTTCTTAATTGTTGTATTATACGCTTACAAATCAAGAGGTGGACACACATTTGAACACTTATTTGTTGACATGATGATGATGTTCTTATTAGAAATTCATGGTGCACCAATGCCGATGGGACCGTTTGGATCCACTTGAATTGGGGTCAGAAATCACTTCACTTGAATGGGTGAAGATAAACCAACTTATAATTTGAGGCCTCTACCTATAGGAAAAAAAATCTGTCCGTTGCCATATCTTTCGTTTTTTGAAGTTTGTATCTAAGATTAGCTTATATCATTCTGAGATATTCAACGATGATTGTTGGTTCATATCTCGATGCTTGATTACAAACTCCCATTGCATTGGTGGTTTTCTCACGGATTCCATTCTTAATGCAAATGGGACATCCATTCATTGCCTTGGGTTGAGTGAATCTCGCGCAAGCATCGCACTAGAGCAAACATGATTTCGTCAGGAATGAGCACATGATGGTCTTCATGACGACCCAAGACCACGGCTTGAACTACGCCGTTGGGCTCAGATTTATACAAGTTTGATTGATCATGATTGATCTGGAAAGGCGAAACATAGGTAAACACTGGCGGTAAGTTGTATTATCAAAAAGCATACCCTATGATCACGGGATAGTATGTATATATATGTATATATATATATGTATATATATATATATGTATATATATATATATATATATGTATACAGTTTTCCATACATAACGCAGTTTTCCCAGTAAGACTGAGCGTATTATCCCATGATCTTCCCATGGGAAAAAGCATCGCCGCGAAGCGAATCTGACAGATCCACCGAATGGCTGGGAGGTCTATACTGAGATGAATTGGGTATATGTAGAACAGCTGGCAATAGGTTTGTGGAATATGTGTGCCATATTTTTTTTGTTTGTAATGGATACCTTTTAAAGTTGATACTTGGGGATAGTGAACTCAAACAGTGTGTGATTGTCGAAAGTAATCAGTCTACACAAACAGTTTTGATTGAAAATGGCAAGCCCCCGAAAAAGAATGCCTCACTGCCTCACTAGTCCTCACTGTAGTTTGTGAAACTTCGTGAAATATCTATCCTCCAGACCAACATAGCCAGAGGAAATGGCCCATAGAAACTATTTGAGTAGTGAAACTGGCGATTTTCCGTAGTCTTTCAGAGATGATATGCGATATGAAAAACTAAAGCTGAAATCATTTGTGCGGTCATGTCTGGCTATGTTTGGCTCTACCCCCAAGCAGGATTAAGTTTTCCATGGATATATAATATAATATATATATATAAATTATATATATATATCTTTAATTATGTGTTATATTTACAGTATATATTCATATTAGTATATATTATCTATAAATTTGCTTACACAGATATGAAAGTATGGTATGGATGGATGGATGGATGGATGGATGGATATATATATATATAGACAGATAAATAGATAGATAGATAGACAGATAGATGGATAGATAGATAAATAGATAGATAGATAAATAAATAAATAATTAGATAGATGATAGTATGATAAAAGAAAATATTATATATATAATATTGCTATATCCCAATTACAATACATTCAAAACAGATCAAACAGGTACACTCAGAAAATACTTTGTTTTTTTGTTACAATGGATTTTGTGACATATTCCAGGTACATCCCAACGACTTCCCATGTCGCCCAGTCCAGCAGCATGATGAACGTCCAGCACACCATCGGAGGTGTGTCGTGTCCTCAGAGTCCATCGGGATGACCGAGAACTTCTCTTGGAGCATAGCCATAGAAAGTTCGTTGATTTACCCACTAAAAATGGTGATTTACCCACTAAAAATGGTGATTTACCCACTAAAAATGATGATTTTGTTCATAGTTATGTGAGTTTACCAGAGGCTATCTGGTTGGTGGTGACTGGAACCATGGAATTTTATATGTTTCCATGTATTGGGAAGAATAGTAATCCCAACTGACTTTCATATTTTTCAGAGGGGTAGGTATGCCACCAACCAGATAATATAGACAAATGCCCATATGATTTCTTGGATCTGATATGTATTTATCCTATTGGTTATTTATCGATTGGGAGAAATCATATTATTTATTTGGTAAAACAGTATCTATGGTAAACATGTGTTATGTATCTATGATACAGTATCTCCGATTATTTATCATCTATCATTATCATCTACATATGGTAAAACAGTAATCATAGGTAGAATATATTTCTATGTTGATCATATATGTTATCCTCCGGACTTGTTTTCAGAGTATCATCAGATTCAAAAACTGTTTTTTGCATCGAACTGGATGGATCATGTTCGCTATGTAACTAGATGCCAAAGGGTAATTGGCCCAGCGCGCTACCAGAACATATCCCAGCTAGTTCGATGCTTTGCCTATAAAAAATGGGTGTTTTCCATATATGTGCTGTCCCGGAGTGTACTTTGGGGAAACCTGAATTGAAGTGGTAACCAATATTTGCTGAAGTGCTTTGAAGTTCTTAAACATTGCTGGCAAAAGTTGCTTGATTCCAGTAAACTTAATTGCTGATGATATTGTAAACAAATGACACCTATTGAAGCCTGGAAAGGGATCTTCCTGTTTTTGATGGGCATATGATTTGCTTTTGGAATTCATCGAGGAATTCTCCAAGCTGTCAGGTTTGATAGCCAAGCATAGCCGGATCAATGTCTCAGATTTGACCCAACAGCGATGATTGTTGGTTGTATACCCTCTGGTTATTTAACATAGCCATGGAAAATGGCCCATTTATAGATGGTTTTCCTATTACAGTAAAAATGGTGATTTTCCATGGCTATGTTAAATAACCAGATGATAAGTACAAAACATGTGTATGATATGATGACTGGTTGATTAAATGGCCGCAATGAAGGATTTCTGACATGTCCCACTAGTTGAATGACTGTCAAGAATGGTAATAGTTATAATTATTTAATTCTACTAAGATAGCCACGCATTGCATTGATAGTAATCCCAGAAGGATAGAACAATTAAATTTACCATGGCTTACCAAATGCCGTTTTTGCCGGGGTTCTATTGGTACAATGATTTATATCTAGCTCCAAGAGACATGTGAAAGAGGGGTTCTATGGGTTTCTAGTCTACTAGCAGATGTCTTTCGGAACTAGATAGATTGAAATTATATCGTACAAACTGTGTATCAATAGTTATTATTGTAATATAGTTGATTGAAATTGAACATATCCCAGTTATTTCGGTTAGAAAGTCCTCTCTTTCTACCGACCCAGTCGCTTCCGAGGGCCACCGCCAATCTACGAAAGCTGGTCTTCGTGCAGTTTGGGGAGTGAGCCCTGGGTCCTGGGGCAGAGCGAAGGCTGTACCTGTGCATCCCAGTGAAGGCTTAATAACCCATATTAAAAGCCCATGTACCGTATGTGTATTATATATATATAATTATATATATATATATATACGTATATATTACCTATAATTAATATATATATATACATACATATTTTTAGTCACATTTAGTTGTATGTACATGATATATATATATATAACATACATATAGTTAATATAAGACTGCATCAGATCGGAATTACATATTTAATGGTGTTTATACATATATACATATATATATATATATGTATATATAAGTGTATATATTTATATATGTACATGCACAGTAGATAGTAGATGATACATACAGATACACACAGACATCCACAGGCACAATGTGTAAATATGTATGGACATACACAGATTGTATAAGATTGTATAGATCATATGTATGACATTGGACAGATAGGCACAGATTAGTAAGATATCTTTGGATATGTTTCTACTTTTACCGGCCCCAATCAGCTGGATGAGTCCGGATCCGAATCTACATATCCTTGACATCAGGATACATGGTTACACTGCATGGGGTTGGTGTAGATTCATGACCATATAATCTCTTCCAAACTAACATAGTTGTGGAAAACCCAGCATTTGTACAAAATTGGTCTTCCACACCTATGTTAGTTTCCCCCTTGGGTCTCTATAGTATATAGTTCAATGATGTTGAATGGCTGAACAAAAAACTTACAACGAGCTAAACACTGACTCTCCCGGAGGGGTCATCCATGACGGCCATGTCTCACCATGGTCACCACTTGCTGTGCATACCCCAGTCAGTATAGCACCATTGCATATAGCCATGTTAAAACTGATGTTTCTTGTTTATACTGTGTGTGTGCATATATATATATATATAATTATATTTATATATTATATACACACCATTCTAATGTATGAACAATCACTGTGTTTGTTGGTTCAATCCATTTTCGATAGAAACAACTAATAGTTAGATCATGTTTAGATCCAGTTTCATAAAAACAGATTCATAAAACTAGTGTAAACTAGCATAACTATGGAAAAAACACAATTTTTAGTGGGTATACAACTACAACTGGGCCATTTTCAAAGGGTAGATCCGTTCATTTTCCCTGAAAACAGCCATGTTCAGTGCATCGGCAGGTCCTTCTTCGACTGGACAGACACGAGTGCACGCAGCGTGGAGATGCACTCGGTGACCTTGGGCCTGCTGAGGCGACTGAGAAAATGTGGGGGTTTCCTGTGATAAAAATGGGAGAACTGGTTTTATAAAGATCTGAACATAGCGTTTATTCACCAGAATGTTGGGATTTTAGTTGTTGAATTAGAAGTTATACTTGAAGTTGGTAAATTTATAGTAGTTATAGGTGTTGTAGTTGATGTCTTATCCACTAAAATGGGAAATTTATAGTTAATTTGGAGTTAGCTAAGCTAGCGCAAAGTAGCATCTTGGGATATTTGGGCCTGTAATGAAGCTGGTGACCATCCGTAGATGATTTACCTATTAAAGGTTGTGCTTTTCCGATCGTGATTTTTTGTTTTCTGAATGAAAATCCCAATAGCTTAGCAAAGTTTGTTTTAGAATTTCACTAGCTGTTGTGTGTGTGATACATCGAACTAGTTTCCAGGGGGTCAAAAAAAAGCGCAAAGGAGCCAGGCAGTGAAACCCGCCAGCGATGATAAAATAGCCATGGGGATATGCAGCCATCCATGGGGATTAACCACTTTAGTATAACATATCATATATTTATCATAGTGATTAACCAAACTCACAATGATAGTGTGCAAACCTCAAGATCATGGACATGTTGTGAGATTGTGAGATTATTGAGGATCATTATGATAAGATCCATGTGATTACCAGTCATATTGGATAAAGTTAACAAGCATCACATGTGACAAAAGTAAACAACGCCAATTCCTGCATGATATATTTGTTTTGTTTGGATTCACTATATATATATGTATGTATATATATTTGATTCACTATATATTTGGATTCACTATATTTGGATTCCACTATATCATTGTATGTTAGACAGCCAATAAACACAACGGATTTTCATCCCATGTTTAGCAACATCTTGGTTTGTAATTTATAATTAATCAAAACCAAAAATCACAGCCAGCTGATAAAGTTAAAGGGGTACTAGCAAAAGTGGTTGCTGGTTTGGAACATGGCTTTTATTTTCCATATATTGGGAATGTCATCATCCCGACTGACTTTCACTCCATCATTTTTCAGAGGGGTAGGCTCAACCACCAACCAGACAGCAAATCTCTGGCCCATCCAGGGGGGTTGTTGATCCGATCGCTTGATCGGTCTATCACCCTCAAATACCCCGCAAAGTTTAGGATCAAAGCACCATGGTTATGGAGTAAAAACACCCTTCGAACTATGAATACATACCTTCAACTTATTGATCGGGTATATTGGTGAGCAACTTTTGCAGAGTTCGGAACCACAGGTCAGCCCGAATCGAAGCGCCGTTTTTGACCATAGGTTTCGTGGGAGGCGTGTCGGATCGGGAAAGTGATGGTTAGCTGCGGCTTAGCTGCGTTTGAACTTGAGAAATCACAAAACATCCAAACTTGATAGTTTAAAGCATGCAGGGTACAAGAACTCGAGAGATATTGATACCATATATATATATATGAAATTCAAGAATGAAGATCCGGTTGGGGATGGTGTATGTGCATATCATCCATTTCTGGTGAGTCATCAGGGATGGTTGTTCGTTTTCGGGTTGCCACATTAAAAGCGATAGACTTGAGCAACTGACCCCCAGCCAAGAAAAATGACGCTGAATTCCAAAGAGTTGCTTAGGATCAGGATCACCATGATTCTTCCTCTATTTTCGGAAAAAAATTGTTCCTAAGCGCTTCCCAGATTGTCTCAAGCGTTGTTTTCCGGAGCTTCTAAGACCTGCGTGGTTAATAACCCTGGTTAGTACAGCAAGTAAATCTCACCAATTTGTATGTTTTCACTTATATCATCACTCTGACTGGTTCAGAATTGGTTTTTATAGTTCCTAGCTAGTTTCCACCCTGCAGCCCAAATTCTTCGTTTCGACCCATTTAGAGATCTTCATCTCCGAAAAAAAAACGCCAAATGCTCGCAGATTTTTCTAGAAAAAAATGCGCCCAAAAATTGGACAGTGGCCCAACTTTCAAGGATTTCAACCAATCACCATGTAATTTTTGTCCCCGAGCCCTGAACCGCCCTGTTTTCTCGCCAGGTGATCTGGCCTCATGGGTTCAGGACCCTCAGCCATTGATCGAGAGCATCTTCGACACCATCGAGTCGGTGCTCGCCTCAAGACGCGAAACGGTGGATTCAAACAGCAGAAATGGGATGTTCACAGCAGAAATGATATATATATATATATATATATTATATTATATAATTATATATATATATATATATGGAATGTATATGGATGTATATGGATGTAAATGGATGTATGGATGTATGGATATGGGTCAAAACATGTCAAAACCCTGGTGAACAGCATTCAATAGCTGCCAATTCATGGATGTTCATCCCGCTATAAATGGTATTTATAGGTATTGATTCATAGCCACATGATCCAATAAATACAGGAACAGCTATGAACAATGGATGAACATGTTGGCCATGTAGCTTGACCATGCTTAAGCATAGGGATGTCGCTATGTCGGTGGACTCAGCAGCACACGATGAGATGTAGTGTTGATGTAGACTGTAGACATAATGTGAGATATAACCAATAACCAATGTTGATAGAATGGGTATGTATATTTTTATATGTATAATATATATATATATATGTTTATTTAATGGGTATATACAACCATAAGAATATCATGGGGATAGAAGCTACCACAATAGCGATATACGTTTGTTATATTGCGATATCATGTCGATATAATGACGCTTGAATGGCGATACAACACTAAGGATATGAAAAAAAAATATGTTGGTTCACAAATGGGGTATACACCCTGCCCCAAACTTATCCAACATATCTATTCAAGAATGAGGAAGTTGATAGTTCAAACCATGATAACCATGCTAAATGGAAAACTATTGGGGTCTGGTGGATAAACAAACTTACTGGTGCTAAACGCAGGGGAGGGAATGATCCATAATCACTAGTAATAATCATCCCAGCAACCCCCAGCAACCCATCCATTCCCTACGTTTAGCACCAGTAAGCAAAGCATTACCTAACTTTGGGGCATGCCCCATTTTCAGGCACAAGGTTCAAATCATTGGGAATTGGACCCCTGATGGTACCATGTATATCTCCGGAAGACACACATTGGATCCCCGTTCGATCTCCATATTTTCTTGGGTACTACATAATATATATATATATGTATTTATAATAGACACACATATAATATATATATAACGAAGTTTATCTATACTTTTTGCTGGTTAAATTCAGCATGTTTTTGCGCCAACCCCTAATATCACCCTGGCAAGTGGCAACTGAACCCCACCCACGCGATTTTGCCAGGACGAATGCGAGGTGATCTACAAGAATGGTGAGGGATTCGCTCCTTCCATGGTGCGGGAAACCCAATGGACGCCCTCTTGGCTTATCCATTTAGATTGTGACATTATCCAATTATGATACGGGTGGTGTATAGTCAACCTAAAATACATGACCAATAATAAGACCAATAATGACCATAATTCAGAATTGTGATTAGAGTGATTTGCTGAAGCCTGTCAGAAGCCATCTCAACAGCTGAAGCCAGAAATGGGTTGGACCCAAGTGGTTGGACACGATTCGTTTGATGTTTCAGTGGTAGTACACTTCCACATCCTGAATTTGTTAAACAATGGCAATACGATGGAATACGAATGCCATTTTAAAGGTAAGAAAACATGGCTGTTTGATGTTCATGGTCGTTATAACCATGAAAGATGACAAAAAAAACCAGAGGAGTTGGGGGTATCCAGTGCCACCATATTGCACGTTCTCCAAACATGTGGGTATGGGTCAGATTTTCTGGGCCAAAAAAGACGATGTCAAAACCCGAAAAGGGCAAAGTGGGTGCGATCTCCTTTCAACAGAAGATCTGAATTTCACAGTACATAACATCGAATAACCCCGGAGAACCCCATCCACAATTGTCATGTTGGGAGATACCCCCTGGTAAACAGTTTGCCATGGAATATCGGCCATTTATAATTGATTTACCTATGATTTACCTACGAGAGATGGTGATGTTCCAACTTTTTTTTGTACAGGATGGGCCCCCCCAGTTATGTGAACGTTGGTTTATAAACCATTATAATCCCCATGAAAACTAGTTCGTTATATCTACCATAATGGGATTACTATGAAATATCTATGGTAGTGATATTTATGGTAGTCGTGAAAATTCTATGTAAATGGGGATATAAACCATTTTTCCATATAAACCATGAATTAATCCCCATAAACCCATCATAAACCATAGAATTCAGCATTTTTTTTCAACTGAACGCTATCTCTGCCATGGACGTTCCATGGATCCCCATGGGTCATCCCAGGTGCACAAGCCCTTGGAGGACACCGTGCAAGCCGTGAAACCGGGCAAGACGCAGGGGCACTATTTAAGGCGCGGGAAGGAAAGTGCGGGTGTATGATATAATAATATATTATATAATATCTGTGTTTATTATTTTTTATTATTATCTAGTATTATTATATGTATATGCATTATATTATATATATGATGTGTGTATTATATATACACATGTTTGTTTACACCTGGTAGCTGGGTCAACCTTGCTTAGATACGAACTAGTACTTCAATATTTTGCTATCAATGGTAAGATGTCCTAACTAGCTAAAACTTAGATTGTTTGCCAGATATCTAAGATTCACCATGGTAGATGGGTTATCATATATGGTAGATGGGTTGTATATATATATATATATATATATACATATATATATATTTGTATATGGTTAAATATTGTAAAGCATACGAGGCCCGGGTTGCATTGATGGTACTATTTCTAGTTATTCTATAAATGGTAGGCTTTGAATATATATATATATATATATATATACATACACATACATATGGTTGCAGGCAGGACAAAATATTTACATACGTACATACATATATCAGACAAACATGGGAAGTGTGAGTTGTGTGGGATAAGGTACTGAGTTGAATTAATGGTGGGTTACATGCGGTTATAATCTATGTATGGACCTTGATGGGTCATAATTTTGCCGGAATGTCTAACATTGAATTAAGATCGGGTATACCACCAGTTGTTTGGATCTAAGATATCATTTATAAGTTGGTAATTACCCTAGGTGTATGAACCTCAAGCCGTGGGGATGTACATTCAAGTAAACCGTGCAATACTGTGAATATACAGATTATATATGCATAGTACACAAACATATATATATATATATGTATGTATGTATGTATGTGTGTATGTATGTATGTATGTATGTATGCAATGCAATGCAATGTAATGTAATGTAATGCAATGTAATGTAATGTAATTTAATGTAATGTAATGTAACCTTCTGCCTCCAGAAAACTTTGACTCGAATCTTGACAAGCTTGACCAAGTGAGAACCAAGTGAGATTGCAAAAAATACATTATAACTAATGAACCAGGAGATAACTTGTTGATGAGACTTTGGAGTAGCTGCTCAAACTGGCTACAAACCCCTAATGTTTGCTTGCACTACTTGGGCTTAGCCCATTTAGCAGGTTTGTAAAAAAACAACTATTTACAAGTGGGCCAACCCTATTTACCCAACTTAAAGCGAGCTAAAATCCCTTGATCATTCATTGGATGCACCACCGAGTATGGGGTGATTGGGGTGAACCTCCAAGCCTCCAAGCAGACATATGGAAAGCGGTTCGCAATAGGTCAATATGTGGGAATTCGCTTGCTGAATGACAGGCTCTCCGTTGTCCTTTTTCCAAATCGGAGGGAGCGGTTCGGAGCTGTACGTTTTCATAGTCCCTCTTTCAAAGTTGTCCTTTTTCCCTCTTTTCATAGTCCCTCTTTTCATAGTCCCTCTTTTTCATAGTCCCTCCTTTTTCATAGTCCCTCTTAAATTGGCGTATACTCTCTGGCAATCTAATACACCTACCCTCTGGTAAACAAACATAGCTATTGAAAATGGCCATTTATAGTGAGTTTTCGAAATTAAACATGGGGATTTTCCATAGTTATGCAACAGTTTACCAGAGGGTATATACGGACATGGACAATGGAAGCCATGGTCCTATGAAGGTGATTCTCCATATGCCTGTGACATGAAACCAGAGGCTAGTTGTGCTGGGTTATACATATATATATATATATATATCCCATTATTTCATTCCCATTAAAACCCTTTTTTCATATATATATATATATATCATTATATATCTATACACAAGATTATATCCCATTATTAGATCCTAATTCAATCCCCATGATAAATCCTATTGTACACATATCACCCTAATTCTTGAAAATCCTAATCATCATTTTTTCTCATATGCATGAAATCCCCATGATAAATCCTCATTGTACATCTGTTTACAAAAAAAATCACCAGGTGAGCGAAGGCCAGTGTCGATGTCGTGACGCCCGTCCAGGCCTTGGGATAATGGAAAAAATCCCCAAGATCTTTTATGGCTACCGATGATCTTTGATGTATGTTTAAATAGTACACTGATTGGTGGTTTGGAACATGATTTTTATGACTTTCCATTCAGTTGGGAATGTCATCATCCCAACTGACGAATTCATATTTTTCAGAGGGGTTGAAACCACCAACCAGTACATATTGAGATAGAATAAGTCTCAGAATTTAATGATGTAAAATATTCCCGGAACTTATGTTTGTATGTTGCGTGCGTTTCTGCAAGGTGATAAGCCCAATATTGAAGGAATAAAAACACGGTTTAAGGTGTTTACCTCAAAGTGCAGTACTCCACATTTATACCACATTGCCTTGGTGTTGACCTACCCAGTATTGTTGCATGCAAGAACATTTAAACATGACGATTTCATTGAAGCAAATCAAACAACATCGATAGGCTTTAAAACAAACAGAGAAAATCACAATGTTTTTTGACGGCCTTAAATTCTGAGACATTCGGGCCCAAACCACCCAAACCCACCACAACTGGTTTGTGATATATTCATCTAGAGATCTAATGTCGATGTGTTGATTGTTTGTTCTTTTTGGTTCTTTGGGCCGATTCACTTTTGCATGTGTGCACCACTCCGGGATCGCCTGCAGTACAAGACGAACATGGAAGAGCTGTCAGGAGTTGAGTGGAGAATTTGCTTCCAATTGCCTAATACTTTTGGGCTTCAGCGTTCAGCTCCACTTCACAAAGTGGGTATATTGATATTTTGTACGGGTTATATTATCTGACAAGTGTGAGGGTTGTAACTAAAAGAAACCTCGCTGTGTCCAGGACCGCATGATACCGCATGAGTGCAAGACATTCTTTGGATTTAGAACCCCAAAGTTCAGAAGAGATCTATAAGGTGAATCCTAATCGAAGGGTCTGGTGTCATCTTTGTCATCTTTGATTCTGACCTTGATATATCTTATATATCTTCATAGCTAGGATCAGTGCCGATCAGTACCTCAACCTTCTGTAAACATGCAGGCCTTCGCAGGCCTTCCAGGAGATCGGCTGCCTTGGCCACGGTGGGCCACAGATGATGTGCGTCCGGGAAGGTCATGGAGAAGCTGATCCATAGTTGGCCTCAACTTGACATTCTTGCGCTCATTTGGAAGCCACAGAGTGTTGCGGCGGCTGAAAGATTGTGATGCGATTTGAGCAAAGGCCTGGACTACGAAGTTTCATCTTCAAATTCTTTGGAACTTAGCCACAGATCATGAACGTACCCATTAAGAACTCTAGCTGCACCCCCAACCACAGATGGACGGTTCATTTGCAGTACTACAGTGACTATCCCTGGCAGTTCACAGCTTAGATGTCCTTTTCGCAGCGGTTGGTACAGACGGGTCAAAATTAATGATAAATGGTGCGTCAAACTTTAAAGAGAGACCCCGTGGTGAATGGAATAGCCCTTTAAAAAAATCTGACTGCGTGATGATTTCAATAGATATGCTCTTGTCTCAGTACTTGATTGGTACCAGACCGGCTCCTCCATTTTGTGGGTGAAGGGACATCAGTTTACATCGCATGAACCGATCGGTCAGGCTTCTTCCATGTTGCTGGTCGTGCTTTATGGATGGCTTGCGACAGCATCAACAAAAAAGGTGCGTTTCATGTGTTTTCCTGGTTGTGATCATCTGTTTAAAAAAAAAACGGGACATCTATTTTTCCCGGAGTTATCCTGGTCCATGTTTGTTTGGCCCGGTCAGTCAAAATGTGACCATGTGCTTCATTCCTCTTGCATATGTTTATTGTTTTCAGATGTTTTCACGAAAGCTAGCGTCAGCTAGCTGGAGTCTTCTTGCTTTAGCAAGTATTGGGGGGGCTGCTCAAGGACATCACGTGATTTTTCACGCGAAAGGGGGGAACCCCCCCCTCACCCACCACCACCACCACCACCATCACCACCATCATCATCATCATCATCATCATCGTCATCATCATCGTCATCATCATCGTCATCGTCCTCTCCATCGTCCTCGTCCTCGTCATCATCATCATCATCATC
>Ga0126342_10011868_pt1 | contig 15560 bp, 17 predicted proteins | sample Cyp1metagenome_FD_92528 | JGI IMG/M metagenome (GOLD analysis project Ga0126342, IMG submission 92528) | Coral microbial communities from Lord Howe Island, Old Settlement Bay, Australia - Cyphastrea 1 metagenome | ecosystem: Host-associated > Invertebrates > Cnidaria > Coral ...
ACTTCCCCGAGTCAACACTTCCCTAAGTCACCACTTCCCTGAGTCACCATTGCTCCAAGCCATCACTTTCCTAAGTCACCACTTCCTTAAGTCACCAATTCCCCAAGTCACCACTTCCCAAAGCCACCACTTCCCCAAGCCACCGCTGTCCTAAGTCACCACTTCCCTAAGTCACCACTTTCCTAAGTCAATATTTCCCTATGTCACCACTTCCCCGAGTCACCACTTCCCTAAGTCACCACTTTCCTAAGTCAATATTTCCCTATGTCAACACGTCCCTAAGTCAACACTTCCCTCAGTCAACACTTCCCCAAGTCACCACTTCCCTAAGTCAACACTTCCCAACATGACACAATAAAAGTCATCCGTAACTCGGTTGCTCTCCAGCTTCCTTTGATAATATTTTATACTTGGTGGCACCAGGTGCCTTCTGGGCTCCTCGGCAATGTATCATATGTCATCACATACAGTATATAATATATCATGAATTGTCATTGGAATGCCTTTCAATCCGGACGGGAATATTTCATGCCCCGCACAAGAGACGCCCACAAACATCAACAAACAATACGAGACATACTCCTGGGAACAACTTCTGCATGCGCCCATGCAGAAGCATGCTCAAGGTCACCAGTTACACAGCATAACTGCATAACCAGTATAATTGCAGAATATTCACAAGCACATTCAGGACACATCTAAGATATCTATAGAATCTAAGAAATCCATAGAATTCATGCTACTGGTATAGGTATCTAAAATGTCATGATCAGAATCGATCAAACCAAATCGGATACAAGTGCCCATTCACACCTGGACGTTGAACTGTGAGAGTCTGCATTACATGTTTGACCGACTTCATTGAGACCACTATCCTAGACTATGTTCGACAATGAGATGAACCCGCACGACGTGCACGAGTCAAATCATTTCAAATCCAGACTCCTTGGACTCCAAGACTTGATGAAGTTGGTTGAGGTTGGGCCATCTCGAGTCATGTGATGGTCAGGTGAAATCATTTGCTGCTGGGCGGCTTGCAGCCATCTGTACTGGCCTGGCACATTGTTCATAGCCAGGGTAACCCGAATCTGGATAGCTCAACATGGTTTAAAAACCTATATAACAACAAAGATGAATATAGTTCAAGAAAGTTGAACATAGCTCAATATAGTTCAACATAGTTCAACTGTATTCAAATTCGAACAGAGCGTTTGCAAATGTTTGCGATATGTCTGAAGCCATCCACCTCATTGCCAGTCTTGTTGACCTCCGTCACCGTTGCCCCGCTCTCCACCCTGCCTCCGAGTTGTGCTCGGGCGGCCAGACTTTCCTGGTTCCTGGCTGAAAACCACTCCGAATTTTCTGCTCCAACTGTGTTCCCCTGACCACCACGAATTGATTGAATTGTTTTGCAATGTTTGACCAAATGAATCGAGTGAATCAAAGTACCAGGAGATCCAGGAGCTTCTTAATTGCATCAAGTTGCCTTGTCGAACTGTCCATTCTGCTTTTCTTGCGCTTATCTTATCGTCCTTTGACGAGTCCTTTGATGTCCTTTGCTCGTCTTGCAGTCTCTGACATCAACTCTTTGCTTCGCCTCCGGCTCTGACCCCAGCCGCAGTGATCCTGAAAACAGATGAAAACAGCCCAAATCAGAGAGACGGGTCAGACGGGTCAGACGGGTCAGACGGGTCAGGATTCGTCACGCTCGATCAGGTGAGACGTCGCAAACAAGAAGTCCTGGTATCAGTCGAGACGGTCGCCGGACTGGAGGCTGAAACGGCACCTGCTTACCCACAGTGAAACATGGTGATGGCATGTGATCGTCACCTGAGTGAAACATGGTGCCTGATATTCTTTAAGGATACATCCTTGCATTCCATAATTATTATCCAGAATATATCCAATATTGTCCAATGCGAACCATGTTCCATCTCCGCGCCCGGCATCATTCTGAAGTATGTTACCTTATGTTAACTTATATTTACATTACTATACATATCTATACATTACTTACATTTACTTTCATCGTTCTCAATTCCGAATCAGTCCGGATCAGTCCGAATCACTTCCCATGTGAACGTCTCCGAGCTCCCCAGGGCATCCCAGGGCATCCCAGGGCGGCCAAACACCCCGGAGATGTGGTGATGGCGCTGAAGAGGAGGAAGCAGGTGAGGCAGGCGGTGGGCCTGAGCAAAAACTGAGACAGGACATGTACACAGGTAGCATGTGAAAAAATGTGACACATGTACACAGTATACACAGTATAGAGATGCATAGAGTAATAATATAGAGTATGCAAACGTATACTATAGTATTAAAAAACGGAAAACGGTCAGGTCAAATGTCAGTGAACAAGAAAAACAGGAGATTCATGGAGATTCATTAACAATAATTGACGTGGACATGGATTGAAAGAGTGGGAAACCAAACAACAAACCTGTGACATCCTGTGACATCCTGTGACATCCTGTGACTTTGTGCCGGTTTTGATGTGGAGTCACTGGTGTCTTAGAATCCAAAAACTTCCAAAACCCAAAACAGAAAAACGGATCTACAGATATCTACAGTAACCTATGGCCATCTACGGCCATCTACGGCCATCTACGGCCACTGTCGAAACAAATGGTTTTGATCACTGCTTTCAAATCTTTCAGGTAGTCTGGGGCACCAGCTAACAACTTCAGCAACCTGGAGCAAAGCATAGCAAAGCGAATAAGAGCAAATTCATCGCTGACCCAGTTTCATCAAATATTATGTATGTGTTCATCATTTCAGTCCGTCACCATGTAACACCATGTACCGACATCTTATGACATCTTACATCATCTGACGACATCTTACGATCTGTCTCATACAAACTCCACACACCCGCTCCACCGGCTCCACCGGCTCCACCTGCTCCACCCTCTCCTCAGCCCCTTCGGCTGGCTCCATTCGTGGTTCAATGTGTCGTCCGTGTCGTTCAACGAGTCTCTCAGCGTGCTCGGGCTGTTGAAGCCGAGGCCTGGCTCTCAGTTCATCTCACAGCACAGCACTTCCGGAAGCTCTGGACTCTCGGTACAACTCGGTGCACCGTCGGCATTGTCACTAAGGATCTCGTCTCCAAATTCATAACATAATATACAGAATTTTACTCAATCTTCGAACAATTCGAACATGTTCAAAATGTGTTCAGAACAATGTCTTATCAAAGAGAAGAAAAATATTCAAAGTGATGGCTGCGCCGATAACCTTGTGACCCTGAGTTCTTGGCGCTTGAGCCACTTCCGCCTATGTTCGAATGTTCGAACAGGGAAGGGGCATGCCGGGCATGCCGGGCATGCTTCAACTATGTTTCAATAAGAATGTGCCAAGCCTGTTGTGAAATGTTGAGCATAATTGAGCATGTCAAGATTTGTCAAAACCGCGGAAAAGAAACATGCACAATGCAAAAATAAGACCAATTTGTTTTGGAAAAAAAAAGTGATTTGAAGAATCGACGGACCGTCGACGGATATCGACGGTATCGATTCTTACGAAGCAACTGCCTGGTCTGGGAAGGCCAAGGCCATCGACCTCGACATGGCCACCATCCGGGGCGCCAAATCGCACATCCAGATGACATCTGGAAATCGATCTGTATACGAGTACACAATAGTACACATGTAGAATGTAAATCCTGGCGTAATAAACCCCGACAAATTTGGGGGGTACCGTTTAAGTATCAGATTATCATGTATCATCACTACTTGGGTAGTACCCCCCTGATTGATGATAAACCATTAACAAGAGGTTGACATTATCTTTTATTCATACATATATAATATAGTTGACTATTGTTCCATCTATGTTCCATATTGTATGCTACATAATATACATTGTTGCACATACTATAACACGCGAATGTATTATAAACTAATCACATGCCTATTTCTACTCAGACGCTGTTTTGCAGTATCTCAGGGAAGCGGCTTTGTTTTGGAACATCGCAGGCTGGAAACCAGCGTTTCAAGTAGAGCACTGTCCAACACAGATATCAAAGCGAAAGAAAGAAAGAAAGAAGGAAGAGACGTCTCACACGCATATCTATATATAAATATAAATATATAATTTTATAATTAGCTATCGGCTATAGAATGTTATAGATGTGTGTGTGTGAGCATTGCTCAACAATATGTTACTATGATATACTATGATCCAATTCTGATCTAACTCCGATTTGATCATATTTGAATTCCACTTGATCCTAAGATATGAAAGAAATTCCCTCGACGTCCTGAATGCCAGGAGCCAAGGCATGCCGAGTGGCGCCAAGACGCCGGGCCGTCTCACAGGATCCTGCGTTGTGTTGTGAGATGTGCGATGTGCAGAGATGTGCTGCCGGGTGTATCCGGTGTTCATCGGTGTTCTTTTGAGTCTCAAAACTTAACAAAATTCGGCATTTGTTTATATTTGTTTGCCAATGCTACACTTTGTAACATCTGATCTTTAAAGTGCTTCTATGTCCAATCGCTGGACCAGCAGAACAGTTTGTTGATGTGAAAATTGATGGCAGCTGGTGACCTTGCAACGAGGAAAATGAGGACATGACATGACAATGTTCCACAATGCTCTCTGTTGCCACAGAGATGATCAACAAAACCCATCAACAATACTCAATACTCAATACTTAGACTTAGCAGCATAGCGGATACGTAACACATACTTAATCAAACAAACAAATGCCATGCCACGGTTTCCAGGCCGCCAAACGTCGCCTGCGTCACACTGGGCGGCCGCCTCGGCTGAGGGGACCCAGCCACACGATCCAACCTCGGGCAAAGCAAAAAAGCCGTCACACGGACGAAGCGGACGAAGCGGACGAAGCGGACGGTGAAATGCAGTGAATGGTCAAGGCTTCGTCAAGGCATGACGAAAAGGACAACCGAATGACAACTTTGATGAAACTTTCCATGTTAATTTTGACATGTTTTGACAGCTGGTACATGACCTCGGTGCATGGTATCCGTTGTCAGCTGTTGGTAACTGTTGGTACATAGTACTTGCCCAGTTGCCCGGTGACTCCTGGCTGAGTGATGAGCAGTCTTGCGATTTGCGCCTGGTGCACTGACGCTCCGAGAAGGAAAGCCAAATAAAAGTGGATAAAGTCCCAGTTCAATAGGTATGCAGGGTCTCCGCAAAGTCACGACACCTCGAGTTTTCCCATGCGGTCTTCTACAGACCTCGGCTTTCGGCTGGTGTGGTCATCATGATTATCTGATGGTACGCTATACTTTTGTTCTCTCTCTCTCTCTCTCTCTCTCCATCGCCATCCCGAAGGTCCAGCTATACTTTTGTTGTGTATATATATATATATGTGTGTGTGTATGTGTATATACTGATGTATTTGGGAAAAACAATGACGACATAAATCCTGAGGACGATACGTATAACATATATATATATAACTATATATATAGCTATGTAGTGATATATATATATAACTATATACGACTATATATATAACTACAGTATATATATATATGTATATATATGTATATATATATATATATATATATCAATAAGATATATAAGAGGGCTGATGTAAGCTTAGGGTATTCTTGCAATAGCAGTGATGGCACCGTTCATGTCTGTTCCTCACAATCTTGTGACGATCCAAGTCTGATTGGCGCAAATCCCTACTGACATCTACCAACTCTAAGCTCCAGGCAGCTGGTTTGAACAAGCCTTCCAGGGAAATCATTGACATATTTGTATAACTTGTCCTCTAAAGACTCTAAAGCCATGCCATGAGCATGCGAATGCATGCGAGCATGCCATGAGCCCACGACTTGTCACTCGTCCACATCTCTCGACTTGGTGACTTGGTCGGGCTCTGACCGAGTCGCAGGAAGAGCCTCCAACGAGCCGACGCGCTGCTCCAAAGCTTGCACCACAGTCCAATACACCTCGCTTTATTCGCTTTGACAGGGAAGCTGTGGCAAGATGGAAAGATGATCTTCCGAGTCAGTCCAAGAGTCAAAATGGTCTTGAAATGGTCTTGAAAGATTTGAAATATCTTGAAATGCATTTGTAAGTGCCGAACCCTCTCTTCTCCCTGCACCCGGTTCTCAAGCTCTGCAACCTCATGGGAATCTGTAATTACCCAGCTCATAGCAAATCATTTGCCTTGTGAAGGTGGGACACATGAGCAGGCCTGACACCAAACACATAGCATTACATAGCCATTACATAGCACTTCTAAAGTTTACAATGCTTCGGAATCTTGCGATAAATGTAGGATGTAGGACTTTGCAGCTGAGTTGTCGCGCGCCATGGACAGCACGTCGCAAATCCTCACATGTTGCATCCAATAGGTCGCTCACATGTTTATTGACATTCTATCCAGACAGGAGACCAGTCAGCTTGACAGAATGGCTCAAACAAGTGCTGATCACTTGCTGTATGTGCTGAGTCGCCACACATGATTGGTTTTGAGTTTTGAGTATTAATATGTCCATGCACATCCAAGACACATATCTATGCCAGCGGACCGAAAACCGTGCTCGTAAAACTAACGTTTTGGAGAACGTGCAAGTACGTTACTTGCTTCTTGTTCTTTATGAACCACTTCCAATTACGGTACTAACTTCTCTAACCACAAATGGGGTGGGGTGGGGTGGGCTATTAACGTCTTTTCTACTCACAACTTCCAAGTACGTTGCTAGCTTCTCTAACCACTTGCATGCGGTGCGGCGGGGTGGGGTGGGGTGGGGTGGGGTAAGACAACTTGCAGCTACGTTGATATCTTCTTTTCAAACTGCAACTACGTTGTCGGCTCTTGTAACACAACTTGCAACTACGTGGTTGACTCTTGCAATACAACTTGCAACTACGTTGTTATCTTCTCGATCTTTTCACAAAAAAATGCTATTTTCAGACCCCGCAAAAACCATCCGACGAAAATGAGCTGTTACTGTTGCAAAACGCGAAAACACCCAAATTTTGGTATCCATTTTTTTGGCTGTTTTTCATGAAAGAAATTCGCGTTTCGCCACAATGCCATACTCATTTAAAGAAAAAAACCACAACGTGCTTTTACGAGCCACGGTTTCCGGTCCGGCGGGATATTTATGTATGTCTATAATGCATTATAATATATTATAATGCTATGTATATATATATATATACATGTGTGTGTATGCGCGTGCAATTTACTTATAATTACATATCATTATTCAATATTATTCACTGGTCTTTCATTATGCTTCAATTTTCTTTCAATGTGATATTTTAATTTCAATATTACTCTCTGCTGCACTGCTGCCTTTGTCGTTTCAGAATCCGAACGTTTTACTCCTCTTCAGCGGTGATGAGGCGCCGTTCGAGGGCCTGGCTGACATCGCTGTCCAGCTCCGGCTGTATCGATAGGATTTGGTGAGGCTTATTTTTATATCCAGTTTGGTGATATTTCAAAATGCTTAAAATGTTTAAAATGTTCTTAGATCTTCTCATGGCTAGCAGTAAGAACATTCATTTCTATACTGTGTGAGTACATAGCTGCATCCTTATGTGGTCCGCAAGGAGGCAAGTGATTCATCAACTAACATGCATACTGCTGCATACACAAAAACAAAATCTCAAAACTAGCATCTCTTTCGAGGTGCATGGACGTGTTCGACAAAAGCCCGACAAAAACTCGATAATCTGTGCCGTTGTACCGAATCAGCCCGTTCGTGCTTTCCTGCACAGTCAAGCAACTTGCTTTGAAGTCGTTATATCAAATTGGAGATTGCGCTCCGGTTGTTTTCAAAGCACGTAGAGCGCGCCATGATTCGGGATGATCCCCCTCACATCCCTTCACTATGCCAACAATGTCAACTATGGATGCCCATTGGTAAACCATGGTAAATCCAGTGTGAAATGATCTCAAAATATGTTTAAAAAATTAACATGAGATCATATAAATATTATATATATAATATTCAAATGTGTCAATGGAGATCGGAGATCAATGAAGCCTACAACCCATGCCGTCATATGTTGGCTAATGTTGGCTATGTCTATGCTTGTCTGCGCACCTGGCGAGGCTCGACTTAGGGACCTGCAGCTCTGCGTCGAAATGATTCATGTGAGATTTGGTGACACAATGTCTACAAAAAGCGAAGCATTGAAAAACAGAAACAAAGCAAGCCTACAGGTGTCTACAGATGTCTACAGTCAAAGGAGCCTAATTGCAACGCGTTTCAACTGCCCAATCTGCCCAATCAACTTTTCAGGCAATCATTAAGATTCTGACAAATCTTCTCGAAATGCAGCCAATTCCATCTGCACCTGCGAACAACATGCCAACTCTGTCATGCCCTCCATGCGTCGCAAATCACAAATCATCACAATGTGTTGCATATGTCCGCCATACTCCGCCATCCTCATTTCATCCTGCAGCCTTATATTCCCAGCCTCGGCTTTGAGCTCCGCTGCTATAGACTCGGAGGCCTCCGGCTGCCGGCTTTGGAGGATGCTCCCTGTAGATTTAAAAAGATCGCCCCCCCTCGGAGTATGAAGATTTTCATTGAGTTGCTCCAAATGCTCAAAGAGTTCTATTTGGGCATAAAAATGCATAAACGATCATAAATGCATAAAACATCAACATAACATATAAATACATCATATGATATTCAGTAACTGATAACTGCTATAGAGTGCTATAGTAGCAATAGTTCCTCCATCCCGGCCAACGATACTCTGACCTCATCCACGCGCTGCTCTAATTGACTCCGAAGCCGCCTGGCGTCCATATGGCACCCAAAAATCTGTCAAATCTTCTGCCAACATCACTGCGTTTATCGCAGCATTACATCGGTGTTACATTGTTGTCATTTGTTGTCATTTAAGTTGTCACACGCTATATTGTGCTACATCTGGGATAGGGGTTGCCTAGGGCCGCTTTGGTCCCAAAGGCTCCAGTAGTTCCATTACAAAAATGTTGGCGCCTTTCGATGCTGTGCAAGTCTTCCCCTTGCAACCCCTGCCACTCTTGGACCTCAACATCCGGCCCCCCAATGACAGAAAACATAGGACAAACGCAACAAACGCAACAAAACATCCATATGCCTTCAATATGCAATGGCAACAGGTCTTCTTTGCAATCGTACATGGTCATATGATCGTCACGGCTTCCTCGCCATGTGCGATATCACACTGAGATGCTGAGATGTCGCACCCGCCCAGTGTCCTCGCATGGATGGATGTCGATTGATCTCAATTGCACGCCAATTGCAGATCATGACTTGGCAGAGCGATGGCATGTGATGGCGAAATGATCTTTTTTTTGACATCACAAGATCAGCAGCATGATCTTTTTGATTCAACTGAGGGAGTTTGGACGTTTGATGAAGTTTGAGAATGAGGCATTGCTTGTCCTTGATGGCAAATTCCCATAGATATTGTATACATGTGCATACTAGTTACACACATGTATATAATGTAATGTTATGCGTACTGGTCGTAAGACTCAAACCGTGTGTGCAAAAATGTGTGTGTGTGATTGTGTGTGTGCGCGGCAACATGTACTGAAATCAGATTGCATATGATATATTATGATATATTATGATACATATTGATACATATACAAAATAATATGTAGATAATTCAGGAGGTCTTCTGGATGCTGGAGATGCAGCGGGTTCAGTCCTCATGCCTGGACAAGCCTTGGCCCCAATGCATGTGATCGTTCAAAACGGACAAACGGAACAAAGCGGTCCCCACAGATGATGGACACTGATGGACAGATGGACTGTAATGGACATGGAATGTGGACATCAAACACGAATTATTTCATGATGGACATCGGCATACACATCAGCAATATGGAAAACTTCCCAAGGACAGGCTGAGGCGAGACTGAGGCTGTGTGCTGTCGATGCGCTTCGATAGATCTCTGCACTTGGCCTGACTTTGATCATCTTTGATCGCCACATTCGCAAAAACCATCGAAAACCAAAAACCAGTTCTGCAAGGAACGCTCTGTGAATTGCACGAACCTATACAAACTCTGGTGATGCATTCTATAATACTATCTGCTACATAATCCTACATACATCTATATTCTGCTTATATTATGTAATCTATACACTCTACTATATGCCTAATTTTTATCGTCATTTATCATCATTTACCATGTACACTTCATGGGCCTTCAAAAGGTGATCTCATCCTACGCTCGTCCAACCATGAAGGCCAGAATTGGATATGTAGTCGTTGATTCTTCAACTTTTCTCATGGGCATGATTGTCATGATTTGATCTCCAGGTCCAAAATGGGCCAAGACGTCACTATGACCATCGCTGGCAATCAACATGCAATCAACAAACAAATCTCAACAAAGTTGCCTACTGCATCTAAGAATATCTAAGAATCTAAGATCTCTAAGAGCATCCAGATGGCAGCTGCGATATCCAATCACCAACACAATACCGATGCCTCTGCTTCCACCCTGACAGCTGCAGCAGCTGCTGTGGCTGCCTCGTCAAGTTCCTTTGCTCGACATGGTTTGATCATGTTTGATCATTTGATGTTTTTAAATCTTTTTACATCTTTGGGCTGCCCATATCTGGCCTGTTTCGATTGTATTTGACTGAGGAGTTTTCATGAGCTGTCAACGGTAGACATGGACAATCATGGGAGAACATTTGAATGTGCCACGGAAATGACGATCCGACGAATCACTGATCATCACTGATCCCCGTTCATTGATTCATGGTGGGAAGGCTCAGCACGGTCCAGCCTCAATCCCATCCCGGCCACACCTGTGCCACATGTGCCGTCTCATTTGGACAAGATATATAGTAACAAGATACAAAACAAAAGACAAGATACATATAATTATATATATATATGCACATATAATTACACAACATATATAATACGACATATGGTTCACAGAGACTGCTTCTGTCCATGGACGAGGGCTTGTGAAATTGAACTCTTGTCCGGAAATAGGTTGAGAAAAACATCACACTACGCCGCCACACTGTATGCTAGAATTTGCTGGAATATGCTAAATATTGCTGGATCAATGTTCCTGGACCTGGTATGAAGCTCCCTGTCTGCATGCTGAATGGGACTGCTAACAGCGGCAAGGTATGTTAGAAATAGTGGCTTCCGATGCATTTCAGCTTCCTTTAGATCGCCACAACGCTGCAATGAGAATCTCACCCATGGCACCTTTGCGTGGGGTCTAAGATGGTCTAAGACTAAGACATTCGAAGACCATGCCTATAGATACTCTGCGTTCCTTTGTCCGCAAAGTATCTACGTAGGCGGGGCATATCCTGATTAGGATGCGCTTTCCCACATCTTTCAAAGGTCTCCTAAAATGGTTTGCCTCGGGCAAACTTCTGTTACATTTGGCCCGGCATTGAAAACCAACAATCCTTGGCAGTGGGGAGAATGATTCAAAGATATTCAAAGCATGTCATCGCTCAATGACTAGGCAGACCAAGGTTGTGCCACGGGCAATCCTTTGTGACACACAGCGGGGACGAAGAGACCTAAGAGGTGGTAGCATGTCGTAGCTCTGTTCCAGCCGCAACAAGGATAACAAGGCAGCTTTCTTATTCGGAAACATGGTTACGGGTGCCATGAGGTTCGACACAGTCACGCATATATAGTTGCATGTGTATGTGTGCGTATGCGCCTGCGTGTCCATATGCTATCAAACATTATCAAACTATACTGGTAGAATACAACATCTTGTGTGTGTGCACAATGCCATCAAGAAGGCGTGACTAGGGTTCTCCTGCTTTACATCTATGCCAGACCACCAAGGTATCGATAATAATAGATGTCATATACATGTACATGCACATATACATACATATATATATATATACTCTGCCTATACATATATACACTTTACATATACATATACATATACTTATACATATACATATACATATTTTATGTATATATAATTATATATATATATGCATATACATATTTTATGTATATATAATTATATATATATATATATATATTATTGCATAGTTGTATATGTCGTATATGTTGCATCATGCTGTATACATAAATGTGCCGTCGCCAAAATTTTTGCAAAGATGCTTTGTCTCTCCCCTCTCTCTTTCGCTCATGGGTTGGTTCAGAAATGTTCAGAATATATTTCAAAAATGCAAAAGGCGTCCCAAGGAAACAGGCCAACACTGTATTAAGGTACATGAAGGTGAAGAAAAGGTCCAGCTATGCCGCAAAGCGTATGAAAGCGCTCACCACATCTTGATTTTTCGCGCCCAAATATGCAAGTGTTATAAATGTTATATTGCTAGCTGTTAGATTCCTGTTAGATGCTGTTTGTCTAGCGAAGCTGCCTGGCTTGTTCCACTTGCCGGTGGAACATGGTGGAACATGGTGGAACATGGTGGAATCAAAGACTGCTTGCTGAACTGCTACTTCCGTTTGAATCTTCCATTTCTTCCATTTCTATCTATGTCATCCATTTCTGGCGCTTTGATTCGCCATGGCCTGTTCAAGTGCCCAAAGAAATGGCAAGGGGATTGACAGATCTAAAAATGTCCGCAGATTCCAGCCAGCAGCCAGTGAAAGAATATGAAAGAATCAAAATCCCCAGCAGCCACAACTCAAATAATTCAATGACTGTTTCACATCGGGAACGAGGGCGGTGGTCAAATAATTTGCACCCAAATTGATGATTTACGCCAACAAAGATGAAAACATGATAAAACATGAATCAAGTAATTACATGTAATTACTGACCAACCATCCTTTCGACCTTATCCTCATCCTCCACACTACATCCACAATCCATATCTCTCCATATCTCTCCATTCTCTCCATGCTGATGAATCTGATGAATCTATTATGAATCTGATGGCTGCTGACATTGCTCCAGGCAACCCCCCGAGCCCCAATTCACCGCACCTGGAGGACGCTGCGGCCAGCTCGGCAGCTGATGCGATCGCCTGGCCGTCACTGGATCCCATTCGATCCATTCATAGATGACATAAGACATGTCCAAAATAACCTAAATTCATCTAATCTATCCAAATACATCTAAAACATAAAATATCTAAGCAATCCTGGAGACTGAAACTTGGGATATGAGTTGAGTGTCGAGGATATTTTGGGGATATCCCGGAGAGCTGTCTAAGTGTACAACATATGACGACTTTGCACCATTTATCGGCCCTTTATCGGCCGTTTGGTTTCAGCCTCAGACTTGGTGATACTCCAGGCCTTCTCCAACGACTTAAATCGAGCATCAAAGCCTGCCATGCACAACCAACAACAAACGCCGCGCTGTGACGGCCAAAGGATTGGGATATATTGGGATCTGGGATCATGGATCATGGATTATATATTATGATATATTATGATGTATCATAAGTCATGATATATAGATGATCATGGGGATGGCAGTGCCGTGGCAATGCCCTTCCCCTCCGCTTCCTCGCAGCCGGCGATCAAGCCCCAGCATCCTGGCGGCGTCCAGTGAACTGCGCTCCATGCCCCATGAAAACTCCAAAACCACTTCCTGTCATCGACCATCGACAAACGTGTCTGGACATGGTCGATGTCAAACCAGTTCGGTCTCTCAGTCGACATGTTGCATGCGTGTAACATGCAGCAAAGGGGTGGGGCATGCCAAACTCAAAACTTGCCATGGCGACGTTCTTGCTTGCAGCTCCAACTGTTCTTGGGCATCCTCGTGACATCCCACCAAGCCAAGAATTTAATCTCCAAGGATTTTTTCCATGTTGATTTTTACATCATTTGACATGGCCATTTTACATCATGTTGCATCATTTGCCGAAGAATCTACAGATCTCAGGGTTCGAATCAACAGCTGCATCTCCATATGTCGCCTATCGCTCCCGTCTCCTTTCCCTCGGGCGACTCACGCAGCAAACGGCCTGAGCTTGGGGGTGGTTGGGGCTGGTTAGGGGGCTGGGACATTTTCACACACACACACGCACACGATCAATATATGTATAAATGTTGTTTGTTTAGTTTATGTATAAGTAAACAATTATAATATATGCATATACATATATATATACATATAAAATGTTGCATCCTGATTAGTAGCTAGGTTCGCTATTGTGGTTAAAATTGTCCAAATTATTCTGAACCAATGATATGTTTGGAAGTTCACTACTGTCGCACTAATTCTTGGCAGACCAACTGTTTGTCCAAGAAAATGTGTCAAAAAAGAATAATTAAATAACACCGTCTGCACTTCCCAAAAGGATCAGATCGCTTGTTAAAGTTTAATAAGCGATCTGATCCTTTTGGGAAAGGCATATTATTGAACCATATTAAACCCTTATTAATTAAAGAACAGTTTTTCCACAAATGCACAAGGCAATGGCCCATGAGCGGGTCCGATTCACTTTAGTAGGTTTGTTGCCTAGGTTCCGAATTACAGCAAACTTTTCCGGAGGCGATCCTGGAGCCACGGGAAGAAAGAACAGCCTTTTACAAAAGCAACCCTCCCTCCCTCCCTCCCTCCCTCTCTCTCCCTCTCTCTCTCTCTCTGTTTTTCTCTTTCTCTCTCTCTCTTTCTCTTTCTCTTTCTCTTTCTCTTTCTCGTCTTTCTCTCTCTTATTACACCGTTGATAAAAAGAACTTGAGGTGCAAAAGGTAACGCAATCAACATGCTGAACCCCACTCGCTACAAGTACTACAAGTACTACCAGTACTACAAGTACTACCAGTACTACAAGTACTACAAATATTACAAGTTCATCGGCGAAAAAAAAAATATTACAATTTTCGCCAATTGAAATTAAATGTCGGATCGGATTTTTTCTGGGGAACGGTCTTTTAAAAAAATGTAAAGACGGTATAGGATTCATTTGAGGGGGGCACACACACAAATCACATATCTCTCTCGCTCTCTCTCTCTCTCGCTCTCTCTCTCTCTCTCTCTCGCTCTCTCTCTCTCTCTCGCTCCCCCTCTCGCTCTCTCTCTCTCTCTCTCTCTTTCTCTCCAGCGCCATCAGCAAGGTCTGTTGTGGTGAGGAGGCGCGAAACAGGCAAACACCTTCAGCTAAAGCGAAGCAATGCGAAGCCTGTAAGCCAGCTCCCGCGTCAATCGTGATCACAAATCAAACACGAAATTCAATTTCATGTACACTACAAATCAGTACAAGACATCTGCAATGAAAGGTTCCAGGCCGACACCAAAGGGCAAGGCTTTGGGTGTGCATTTATATAAGATAGGAGATCACGTATACATGGCATCGTGGTACGTGGCCGGCACCATCTTTTACAAATAGCTCCTTTGAGGATTTTTGGCGGAACCATCTTGTCTTGGTCCCCAATAATAACGATAATAATGTAGAATACTGTACTATTCCCATGGGAAATGCAATGGGACTCAGGATCCCCATGACTTTTTCGTAACTACACTAACTGTAACTATACGGCCAAACACCTTTATTTGCCCGCGCTTTTCGGCGGCCATCTTCCGACGTGCTGAAAACGTGGTAAAAATGGGAGTTTTTTGCATGACCGGTAACTTGAAGTTGTTTATCTCAACGCACAGGTCCCTGACCTGTGCG
>Ga0126342_10011869_pt1 | contig 15560 bp, 12 predicted proteins | sample Cyp1metagenome_FD_92528 | JGI IMG/M metagenome (GOLD analysis project Ga0126342, IMG submission 92528) | Coral microbial communities from Lord Howe Island, Old Settlement Bay, Australia - Cyphastrea 1 metagenome | ecosystem: Host-associated > Invertebrates > Cnidaria > Coral ...
AAGAGCTGGCAAAGTTGGTGAAAAACAACGACGCCGACAACTGCTAAAAGAGTTGAAAAGAGACGTTTTGATGCAGAAACGCTATAAAAACGCCAGGCGCCTGACGCGCCCGCGACCTGGTTTCAACCATCTTGAAAAATATATGAGTTCGTCAATGGGAAGGATGACAACCCATATATTATGGAAAATAAAAAATCCAAACCACCAACCAGAATATGTTCCAAAATTGATTTCCATTGTATCCCCATTAAACCAATGGTTAAATCATTGTTAAAGGGCCCCATTTCCCAGTCATCCCAGTCATCTCAACCATCCCATTGCGTAGGTATCCCGAAGGGTGGATTGTCCACATGATATCCGACTTAGGATCCGACCGGTTTTTTTTTATCCATATATAGTTGACCCAGAGTTTCTCCCCATGAATCCCATAAGTGGGGATATTCCATAGACAACTGGATACAACTGGGGGTATAAGCTTTACAAAGTGGGATGCACCGAATGATGTCCTCACTGATGCATCGAACATCCCCCGAAATTCAGCCACCTGAAGACTTGCCTCGACGGAGAGTGCCTGAGAGATAGGACTTTCCTTTAAGTCACAGGGGTACCCCACTTATCCTCTGGCAAACCAACATAGCTATGGAAAACCACCATTGTTTATGGGTAAATCAACTATAAATGGCAATTTTCAATAGCTATGTTAGTTTACCAGAGGGTATCATGTCATGGATGACCATTTTAGTATTGAAACAACCGTGGTGACTTTGGGTAGGAACTGTCCCCATTTGTAGATCATTTTCCCATTGAGACCTCTATCTAGTTCGGGGATTTTCCAGCCGGACATGCCAGGAGAGCTTGGCGGATTTGGTTCCAACTCTCCAGTTTGGATCGCTGGCAATCATGAGGTCAATCCCAACAATTGTGAAACATCTGACATGGCCAATCAACGTGAATAAATGTCTATACTTATAAATATATATATATACTATATTATACTACATAGGATTGCCAGTAGCTGCTTGCGATGGTGATGCCGGAAACAGCATAAGCTTTTGAGCAAGCTTGGCTCAAACCCACCACCCCCCAAAAATGTTTGTTTTTTCTGTGCAAGAAACCCCTTGCAAGGTGGTGGCCCCCCAGTTATAAGTTGTTTTAGTTTCACCTTGAGCAAATATCCCCTACAGACCAAAAGTTATTGGAGTTATAAACCAACTTTGCTATCACAAATCAGCGTTACACTGCTATATATATATATACATATATATATGCACATAAATCCGTTAAATCAGTATACATTTCTTTGCTAAATCACTGTGTTTCCTCTGGTTTCTAGAGGGTATAGGCACCATATACCCCTTGAAACAAGTTTGGGACTCACCGTCAGGAGCCGAGAAGCTGCCAGAACGTCTCCCGATCCGCTGCTGAGAATGCTCCTAAGCTGTGGTGTCATGGCAGGAAATCTCCATGAAGAATGGTGGCTTAGGGCTTAGTTCGCTGGGAAAAATCAACTCCAAATGGATAAAAACCAAGGATTTGCAAGCGATGGTTGATTCCTGGAGGGTCATCAGGAGGTTTCACGGTCATGTTGAACAATATTCAACAAACATGGGACATTTAGACATATACAACCCCCTTGAGGCATCCCCAACAGCAACCCCCGTCTTCGGCGCTCCATATGGGAAGTTATGGGATGATGCGGTGGAACCTCCGAGATGTGTTGGTAAAGGTTGACAAAGATCGCGCACATCTCAATGAAACTTAATCCTAAACCTGAGAAAAACGGATTTGAGGCCAATAAATTGGATGGTTCTCCCAATGCTGACCATCTCTTGTGCTTGGTGGCTTGAGGTTGCTATGATCCAATATCCATATTTTCAAGATTAGATTCTGACATATTCAAAAATGTCTAAGTGTCATCGCCATACTTTCCGATTTCGGCATAGGATCAAAGCTCGCAGACTTGTGAAAAAACTGTCGTATGGGGATGGGTCACCGAGGCCATGAGGATGAACATTCATTAAAACATTCATTAAAACCAGCTATATGGAGGTTTCCAAGAAGTCATGGACCCCTAAATCATCCATTTTTGTTTGGGACTTTCCATGAAATAAACCAACTAGCTATTGGGATACCCACCATTTATGGAAACCCCCATATTGGGATACCCAGCATTTTTTCCCTTACACCAATCCATTGAATTAGGGGATGAACCTTAACCAAGGCACAACGACAAGACCTGCGCCCTGCCATAGCCGGCTGCCATGCCGCGGGCTGCCAGCCGGAAACCCTGATAATGATCGAAGTGGGACCCTGTCAACAGTGATCCAATGGGGAGCTAACATGAAACATATGTGAAACATAAGTGTAGGCTCGACGTCGCACGGCTTGGTGCCAGTAAAGCCCCCATGCATTTCCTGCCTTCCGGGGCACAAACTGAGCCAAAGGTGGCAGTGATAGATCTGAAACCCACAGTTTTCCGGCGCTTCGACTCGTGTCGGACAGGTGCCAGGGGATTGAAAAAATAGCGTATCGAATTAGGGGACGGGGATGGAGAAAAACCTTCACACGGAAGTTTGGACATAAGGACTGCCGGATTCAAGCTCAGCTTGGCACTCTGCGCACATTAGTTCTTGATACTGTAACTGGTTGGTGGTTTGAACCATCTTGAAAAAAAATACAGTAGTCAATGGGAAGGATTATCCCATATATTATGGACAATAAAAAATGTTTGAAACCACCAACCAGGTAAACATCTTGGAACATTTTTCACAACCTTTGTGTAAGTAAGTGATGTGATGCGATGCGACGCGACCCAACGAGATCCATCGCGATGCGATATGCTTTACAGTTCTTATAGTTTGTGTTTACACGTATGCATACATCTGCAGTAAATATGTGTAACATTGTATAACATATATTAAAAATATGTATATTATATATATATAATTTATATTTAATATTATTTAATTATATGTATATAGTAATGACTTCGTTGTCTGCTGTGGTTTGCTTCCTCCATCCGCAAAAACTAAGGTGCTCCTCTTGGGTGCAAAACGCACTTCCAGAGAGTTTGAAGTGTCGCACCAGCGGAGTGCAAAACGACAGGTACAACGACTCTGCTGTACCACGGGCATTCGGAAACTCATGTGGCAGGGCCACAGCTTTGCAAAAAGATCAACGGGTCCGAACTTGGACCACTGATCTTTGCCACGTTAAGTCCATTTAAGTGTCCTCCATTCCTATTCTTGGGAGCCAACGTTGAAGAAATTACCAGGCTATACCAGGCTTATGTTGATACTGTTACCCGCTGTTACCCTTGCATCTGCGTCTGTAGCTGCTCATATCTCAGGAAAATTTCGATGTAAGCAGCACAGACGCAACAACTGGGCTGGGGTGCTGACATCAGGAAGTGCACGACGTGCGCACTCGGGGATCATCATCCCATGGATCGATGAAAATCATCCCATTTGACACCACCAAGCAGATCATCTTGTATCCCCATTCTATCACCAGTTTAGATGGCTAAACAGATCCTCTTTTTTTGGGGGTGAGTTCAAAAGTATGTCTTACATATTATGTCTACACAGATATGGATGGAATATGATGGAATATGAAATTCTCCACCTACCTGGCTTACAACGGCTGCTGTGAGTATTTGTCGATTCATGTCTGGTAAGAAATCATGGTGGACATAAACGGATGCATCAACAAAATGGATATTCAACAAGTTATTAATGGATATACATGGCAGGATGTGTTTTTGTTTTTCCGACCTTGGCTTTCATGATCCTTTTTTCAGCACTTCTTCACCCTATCAGAATTATCAGAGTCTTGAGCTAGCACGTTCCTGAACACACTCAGCACTTCAGCTACCTCTGCAGCCCCTGGATGGCTTGGCAGCATGCTGCAAGTTGCTGCACGCATAGATGGAGAAAATGCTTGCAGTTGCCACGGCAAAACTGGGATTGAACCATCAGGCATTGAGATTTCTCCATCAAAAGAGGGGATTGGGGATCAAACAGGCAAACATCGGAGTTGAATATGAATCTATCATCAAGAAACAGGTATATTATTGTAGTTTGAGTCTGAATCATTGCACAGTGATCGCAGGTGATTTCGGCTGAGTATTGTTACAGTCTCAGTTTACAGTAGTTTTTCAAAGGGGGAAAGCTTTAGACGCATGTGAGTAGTGAATTCTAACTAATGAATTCTTTTTGTTTGTGGGAAGGAAATCAGATCAATGAAGTCCCTCCTATATCGCTTACACATTTTGTAGTATTCCAAGAACAATGCTTCTGGTGCCAACCTATTTCCAACACTGGCACGTTGTCACCTTTTCAGATACCAGTACAGTAGTGTGCTAAGAATCCCTGCTCTGTTTTTGAAGCCCGCCTAATTAGTGGATCCTGAGTTGAGGTTTCCCACTTACCCACTGTAGCTGGTTGTTGCATGTTGTCCCCATTCTGTTGCTCAAACAATGCCCCACATATTTTGATTTATTTGATTTATTTGGGGATGGGTCAAAACCCTATCCCCCTGGTGAACATCAAAATAGCTGGTAAATGGATGTTCATTCCCCTAAAAATGGTATTAATAGGTATTGATCCATAGCCATTTGGCTTCTTCACCTCAGTTCTTTGTCAAATATTTCCAGCACATTCGCAGCACAACCACTGCCACTGCCGCCCAGCTTTGACTCCGAGGCATGGCACAGGTGCCACTAAGCCTCACGAGGAAAACCCATGTTGTCGAGCCACTCCTGCCATGGCTTTCCGGTGGAGCTGCCGGATTTCTCGGGTCACCAAGGGTGGTTTCTGAAAAAATGGGGGATCCCCAAGCCCCAAGTCACCATGGGGTTCAATACTACAATGGTCTAATGACTTGGATGATTTGGGGGGACCACTATTTTAGGAAATGTCCATATCATAATTACCATATCATAATTGTGATATATTATTATCTATTATTATTATTAGTACTATTATTATATTCTAGAATTATTCATCGTGACATTGGCCAGTGAGGTCCTCGCAATTCACGCAGCTCGGTTCAACCAACAATCCATGGGGGTACCCCGAAATCATCCATTTTTGAAGTGGATCTGCCAGAAGACGCCTACTGGTCCTCTCGGCATGAAGCAACATGTTGACACCTCCAACTCACAAATTATGATATATCTAATATATATATACATTTGTAGTAATTACTTGTCATTTTCTGTTCTAAAGATCCTCTTTTTCTTCACCCAAGTTTTCAAATCCATCCTCCAGCAATCTGTCAGGTCTCAAAAATCTGAGCCACCCATCCATTCTGAATTGGATATTTTTGGGAGGCCCGGCCTCAATCAACTTGCATGGAAACTTGGACAACATGCTGGTAGGAGTTGGCACAATGTCCCCCATACCTCGGGCATCACATTCATCTGTGCTAGTAAACATGTCGCGTGTGGGGGGAACGTTCACATCAACTTGGCACTAGAGATGCTACCCTACATGATGTTACACACACCAGAGATGTCGCTGCCAGCAACTTCAGCTGAAGCTTCACAAAACTGCCACGAAACTGCGGCGACACACAACGCAGAACATGGTGAAAGCCTTTTCGCTGCGGCGAAACCATCATTTTGGTATGTCTTGTTTCTACGCATTTTTGTGAGCGGGGTGGGATGTTTTCACACGCAAATGTATAACCACCTTCACCATGCTAGTGGACATGGTAAACACCACATGAGTGGCGGACAAAATTACTTACTACCCGCAATGGACATGGCCAAAGTGGGTGGTCCCTATCGGTTGTGAAGGTTTTCGATCGCCCAGGTCTCGGATCCACCCTGCCATAAACTATCGCAGCAACCAACGATGACCGGGGGGCCATTAAGAACATAGTCCCATTACCAGGGGGTATATCATGGTATATCGATGTATACCCAACTTCATAAACCCCAATTAGGGATAGATCGGGAGAGTGCTGGTAGTGGCTTAGCAGAAATGCTTCGGATTGCGAATGGCGATTATGATTTCTTTGACCCAATGTATCTGCATCCCCCGTTCCAAGATAACTAGCCTCTGGTAAACTAATATAACTATGAAAAAACACAATTTTTAATGGGTAAATCCACTGTTTCTATGGTCATTTTCAATAGCACATTGTTAGTTTACCAGAGGGTAGCAAGAATGTTCAATTGGATTGTCCGATTGTCAGAGTCTTTGTCACAGTATCTTGGCCATCTGTCAGCATCCACTCTCGCTGAATTATCATTCACAAAGATCACAGGGTAACTCACCATTTATGAACCATCATTTTACATCATTTTACTTTTAGACGTCACTCAAAAATCAAGATCATATAATCAGATCGAACATCTTAAAATTTCTATGATTCAAAATGACATAGCAACAACATAGGATCCACTGATCAATTTCTTGGACATGGGAAAAAATGGAAACATTGAACGAAAGCAAACAAATCGAAACGTGACTTTGACGTTCCGGTTTTTTGTCAAGTTTCAAGCCCTATGGGACCACAGATTTTGGTATATATCTTTAGTCTAGGCCCATACCTTCCATCTGACCTTGGCCCATCCCCAAATCATCGAAGCCCCAGCAGCTTCGCAGCAACACGTCGGAAATCTCGTCTTCAGCTTCCGAAGTGATACCACCTGGCAAACAAAGTGGACAGGTGGTGTGCTACATAGTTTAAAAAAAATGTTTAAAAGAGATGTACCCTCTGGTAATTTAGTATAGCTATGGTATGGTATAGTATGGTATGGAAAATCACCATCGTTAAGAGGGAAACCATTCATGAATGGACAATAGCTATGATCAACTGAGGCTGTACAGCAAGCTGTACCAACATACACCAACAGTTACTCAGTCAATGGCTAACGGTAATCAACATGTTATTTGAGTCAAATATGTGTTTTAGAAAAAAAACTTGTAGGCAAATGCAAGAGTTATAAGTTTGCCGGTAGGGTGTATGGGCCAAGTATCATTCAGCAATCTAAATAGATGTCTGTTCCTCCATGTGCAACTGTCGAATTTTCCATCGGATGAACCAAGAAAAATGACCCCAAAATGGTCCTTCCTACAGTATTTGAATCCATCTACTGAGAAGAGTTTCAGAATTGCTCTTATTCGGAAACTCAGCGTATCACATTGCTCTATCCAGGAAAATTGCGTGTAGTCACACAAAAGTCCTACATGAAGGTTTCCCAAAATAGGGATACCCCAACTCATCCAAAATTGGACTAGTTTAGTATTGAAACCATTTGAAAGCTATTGTTTTGGGGATCCCCCATTTTAAGAAACCGCCCATCTATTCGTTGATGATCAGTCTCCAATAGTTCCCCCAAATTCTCACCATCCAGCGCCCCAGTTTTAAATGGCCACCTTTGGGACCCCATAAGATCGGGCAAGTCCCCTGTTTGTTTGATATAACTGGTGAGTGAAAAAATCTCATCTCCATTGATCACGACCAGCAAAAAAAAGTTGTAATAACTATACATCCACGATTGATCCAGAAAATATCATCATATCATATCCTCATAGAGTTGGTTGCAATATAAGCACTATAAGCCACTATGCCATGAACCACCATTGGTAAGCTGGTCAAATCCCACAACAGATTCCGAATCCCATTCATCCTCCAATCCCATGAATTACCCAATAAATCCCCGGAAAAAAAATCATTAACAATCCCATTAACAATCCCATTACACTCCACATCCCATCGCGAAACATCTCGCTTCAAGGGACGCTTGGAATCTCGCATTGCCAAGCCCATCACCTCTCGTGATTCACCCGTAGCCATGCGGATTGGTTTATTTCATCATTCAACCCATGGTGATAATAGTGTGTATATATATATATATGTATCTATCTATCTATCTATCTATCTAAATATATATATGTGTATATATATATGTATGTATGTATATATATAATAATATATATATATTACATATATACGTATATGTGATATCCATTAGGTTGAATGTGAAATATCCATTAGACTATCCTTATGACTATTCAACCGTAGGTTTATGCCACTATATGTAAATATGGGACTGATTGAGGTTACTTTGGGGTAGTGGCATAGGTTACCATTACCCTTCCAAAGCATTATTTTGGCACAGGTTACTTTTCCAACTCAATATAAGCAGGTAATGTATGGAAATGTGGCAAAACCATGCAAAACCAATCCAACTCTACTTGGGGATATTTTTTGCAACCAAACGCTATTGAGGATTGTTTCTGACTGGTATTCCCACATGATTATTGATGTTCGCATGTTTGTAACCTCCAAAACACAATTTGTCAAGGTGTCTTTGACAGCCAAGTGTTGATGGGTAGATCATGTAAGTTGGTTGCAAGAACATAATCCCAAATCTTGGGTGTTTAATAACGGAGCCGCAAGCCAAGTCTCTCGGAAGTTAGTATGCCATTGCATGTCTTTATATTGATGAATCGATAATATGATTTCTTGAGTCTCTCTCTCTCTCTTTCTGCATACATTTAGCCATACACATGTACACGCCTATATATTATACTTGTGTTATAGTTATAGTTATATAAATATATATCTATATGTAAACCATATGTACATGTTTCAGTCATGTGAGCAGTGTTCAAAACCCCTGTTGGTTGATGATTATAGAGGATTATACCACTCAACATATTGGGGATTATTTCCTAACCCAAAAACGGGGAATCCCTATAAACCAACCAGTATAATGGAATGATAGAGGGATTTTAAACGCTGCTCACTGGGTAAAAACCATATGTTATATTATATCATATTATATCGATGTTATAGTTATAGTTATAGAATATAGTTATATTTAAACCATATCTAAACCATATATGTCAGTCATGTGGAATTCCATCCACACCATGGATTTTCGCTTGTCCTTGCCTTCTCCACGCTGGGGCGGGGCTCCGGCAGCGGCCACCGGCTTAGGAGTAGCCAACACAGGTCGTCGTGCTCCTGCCGAGATGCCTGGCGGATCTGGGTGGGGGCCCCGGTGGGGGTGGACCTGGGTGGAAACATATGGCAAATAATATAACGGATAAACACCCAATGGAAACACCCAATATATATGGTGCAAATATATGGAAACACCCAATGATATGGAAAATTTTAAAATTCAACGGATTGGTTTAAGGGAAAATCTACGGGAAAACCATGGGTTTTTACCATCAAATATAGGGGTTTCCTGTAAATTTTCCCATCATCCAATGTTATGGAAAATGTAATATGTAATTGAGAAAATATATTATGAGATATGGAAATAATTGATAACATATGGAACATATATGGCAAATTAATTGAAAACCACTATAAATGGAGGTTTATAGCCGGGAATTTCACTGGGGAAATATGGGAAACATCTATGGAATATGTTCCTGATATGCTCCAATGATATGAATCGAAAAAGGGGGAACAAATCCATGGGAAAATGGACGATCAATGGAGGTACTGGGGCTGGGACATAATGCTGGGAACATCTCTCCGTGATTTTTACGGTTTACAGTTTGTGATGGAAAATCACCATGTTTTTCTATATAAATCAACGAACTAAATGAGCCAATTTTCCATATGTTGAATTACCAGAGGATACAGGCTGGTGCGCCATAGTTTTAACTCATCAGTTTTGGTTTACGCTGGTACAACAACGAGCTAGGGTTGATTGAGGGGTTATATCGCACTAGTTCATGGGGATTACAAACCAACAAACATAACTGGGGGGTACCACCCTGTATCATCCTGTCTATCCCTATGGATCCAATACTTCCTGAGAAGTTACTTTGCCTCCCAAATCACCGCCTAAGTACTCTGCACATCCGTCCCGCAATGGGATCCAGACACATTGGGTATATATATATATATATAAATCCCTATCTGTAGTAACATGTTTTTTCTTAGAAATCTACCTACTGTAGTGATTTCTTGTACATGGAACATCCATCTTCATATGGCTTCTTCGATTAATGTGTCCTCTTTAAATATATAGCAAAATCATGGTTCTGTCTACATGATTATCAAATCTCAAAATAATCACTTCGTTGACCGGATATTGTGAAACAAACGTATGGTCCAAAGACAATAAGTATAGTATCAAAAAAAACAGGAACATATCTGGAATATACAATAATATATTTAGATTTAGAACCATGTTGATACATATCATGCAATGTCATGTAGTGTATAATATAATGTACTGTAATGTAATGTACTGTAATGTAATCTAATGTATATACACAAATAGATAATATTACTGTTGAGTGATTGAGTAGCGAAACACATCTGCAAGAAACAGCTAGGTGAAGTGCGCCAAACGGCGATCCGGTGAAGATGTGTTCTGTCAGTTTCCGAAATGCCACTCGAATTCAGATCCTTCACCGATTCACGTGAATATGTATACATAATATGTACTAATATGTATTATGATGTATTATGTAATTATGCACAAAATATATATATATAAATAATTATATAATACTAATCAATATTATACACACATAGTTGGCAACTGGAATATATGGGTATCCAAGTCAATCTGTCGGGCCCTGGAAAACTCAAACATGTTGGTCATTGGGCGGAGCCTAGCTCGCAGGGCGCCACGATGATATGGGTGACTTTAAACATGTGACAATCCGCACGGACATAAGAACTTCCAACATGGATCATCATGGGTTAACATAGCAAAATTCAACAATACAGCGTTAAAAAATAAAACACGATTTAAGGCATGAAAATCTCTATACACAACAAGTGTTTAACACGATGGTGTCAGTAGAATGTCAGTGCTACTGAAGATCCGACAATCAGATTCGATCAGTTCACTCCGACACTCCCTGTCCGGCACCTTATCCATAATTCCAAGCTGTTCCGCTGCATATGAACCTCACTGCATTGGTGGAAGTTGATGGTTGGGAATGGGATCGAAGGGAAGGGCATGGAATGGATCAAAAAACAAACCTAGAAGAGCAGAACAAAATATGATTACTCGGAATATGTGGATGTGACACAGGAGTTGCAGCGAATCCAATCAGCAAGAGTAAAATCCGTCAAATGGATCATGGCTAAGCAGTTGACTCCTCGCCCAAAAGAAACATGGTAGCTTGAAGATGAATTGAAGGTCCTTTCAGCAATTCTTTGGCTAGCTACATTCAGGATCTCTCTTTCTCACTCTCACTCTCTCTCACTCTCACTCTCTCTCTCTCTCTATATGCCTATATTTATATAGATGAATGTGTATTTGCATGTACTAGAATGGGGTGATATGGGGTGCACAGAAAAATAAAACATGCACAATTTTTTGGCAGAATTGGGCAGGATTGCCAACATCCCCAATTGGTGGTTTGTCCGAAAATAGGGTCAACCGAAAATCTGGTTGTATCTCGTCATCATGCTCCCGGTTTAAAACCAATAACACCACTATTGTTTTGGTCCATTATTGGGATCATTCACCGATTAACAATCCCTCAATTTTGACCCACAGCCGCTATAGCCACTGCCCAACTAAGACCTGGTTTGGTGCTCGATTTTTTATACCCTCTGGTTATTTAACATAGCCATGGAATAGATGGCCCATAGAAATAGATGGTTTACCTATTAAACATTGTGATTTTCCATGGCAAACTGTTAGTCATAACCAGATGGTAGCGATTTCGGACCAGAGACTGGAGAGCATCCCATATGTCACTCCAAGTCCATGCGGAATCACGCCATCGCCATACGCCTAGAGGTGTCTTTGTTGGGAATTATTGCTGTCAAAGATTGATGTCAATGTCAAACTGACAGGCATTGAAATTGGAACATCATTGAACTGAACGTATACTTGTAGCATGTTAAATATATATATATATATAAAGAATTGTAGCACGTTGTAACCCAGTTACTAAACACTTTACTAACTCGATGGCCCATCTCAGAATCTAACTAGTAACTAGAATGTACTGTTCAAATCACACAACAAAATTGGTGTTTAGCTGCATTAAATACTATAGTACTATAGCGACCACCACACAGGCAGAAGCAAACTAAACATAACTAAACAGAAACACGTCATTTACATTAATTTACCACTATTTTGACTACGGTAGTTTAGTAGGGCGGATGATTGTTTTCTTGTCTATTGCTATCTGTTTCGGGGTTGCTTTATATTAGAATGGATCGTAAAGGTGCAGAAATGATATCAAATGAAACAAATAGAACATAAATAGAACCAAAAAATGCAACAACATGTATAGATCTGCCCTTTGCGAGTTGTAATTTACAATCCAGAATCACGATGAGAAAGAAGGCGAGAAGTAAGTAGTTGAAAATAAGAAAACACTCATATCATTTAAGTTCATCATTCCAAAAGATTCCAGATACTCCTCCAGTGACAAACTAGGGGCACACATGGCTGGCCCCAAACTAAATACGTACGCCTCGTAACTGATGCTCCGAATCGGAATTAGGTCATTTGCCCACCATCATCCTAGTTCATGGTTCAAGATTTCGTAGTTCAAACTCTCCTGGTTGGTATCCACCCAAACAACCTTACCCCATGTTTCTCAGAATGTGTTTCGGGAAAATGTTCCAGAGACCCATTATCATCATTATCCATAAGACTCCTCCATTTTTCCCCCAATGAATCGACAACCTGAACTTCTTTTCCTATCATCTCCCATTAGGTCTGGGTCGTCCTGTTCAACTCTCCAACTTCAATCTGGTGGTATACCTACCCCTCTGAAAAATATGAGTTCGTCAGTTGGGATGATCATTCCCAATATATGGAAAAATATGGAAACATAACATAACATTCATGTTCCAAACCACCAACCAGATGAATATTGCCATCCATCACCGTGGCATCGCCACCCCGTCCTGATTTGACCCTCTCTGATTTAACCGAGCCTTCTCAATGGCATGAGAAACGGTGTGTCCATACTCAAAGATCATGCCGCAGTTCTTCTCGTAGGCATCGTTCGCCAGCCTTGCATCAAAACAGTCAAAACGGATCCACGGATCGAGTGGCCAACAAAAAGTCCAGCCATCCGTTCCCATGATTGCTTGATGTTCCTTCAACACACAGTTACAATATTTGTTGATTTATGGCATTTGATTGGAACAAATTTGGATGTGGGGATTCAGACCCCCAAAGTTCGGTGACACGGTAACACCCCCCATTGTTTGTTTGGGTTGACATGGCCTCACTAACCAACAACCACTGGGGCTGTCACCGGATGGGTAGTGGAATCCTCATGGTTGGTCCAAAAATGGGGGATACGGGATACCAAATTGTTCGAATGGATATTTTGACCATGATGATGATCCATCAAAATCGCGCCTAATATATTATATGTTCAAACAGACCCATGTAAATTCATAGACTCATAGAGTGCGCTTGGGAATTCTGCATCATTTCGCCCACATCGCAGCTCAATCCTTTCATTCCCGAGCCCCCTGGCGAATGTGAATTGAGATATTGCAACATCCACTTTTTCACCAGGAGAAACACACATGCTCAACCATAGGAAAAAAAAACAGCCCAAACATTTTAGAATCTAAGATCAAAGACTCAAAGCAATACCATTTTGCACTGCTCCCATCCCCCCAAAGTTAAACACCCCCATTATATGGTCTCAAATACCCTCTGGTAATTTAACGTAGCTATTGAAAATGGCCATTTATAGTGGATTTACCCATTAAAAATGGTGATTTTCCATAGCTATGTTAAATTACCAGAGGGTATGTGGAATTCCTCTACTACACGATTCTGTGTTTAATATGAACTGCGGATGGGATGACCATTTTAGCCATGGAAAATATCCATTTGATGATTTACCTACGTATATTTACCTATTTAAAATGGTGATAATGGTGATTTTCCATAGCTACTGTGGATGAAATAAATCCTGCAGCAATTAGTAGATGATTTATCCCATCAAAATCCCATTATGTACAGTGTTTCATAGTTCCCAATAGTTACCAACTGGTGCAGGGTTCGCAACCATCCACGGTAATTCTATTATACTAAAGTTACTAAACATCCATCCATGTATTAATTGTTAGTTCACCATTATTAACCATAATTATCAACGCAGGATGTTCAAATAAACCGTGGTCCATCACGAAGCCCAGCGACACAGACATCTTCGCATCGATGCCCAGAGCCAACAACTCCATGAGCATTCGATCGTCCATGGTGAACTCGTCCCCTCATGCGTGTGTCCATGGTCCAGCCCCAAGTGGCTGATCCAATAAGCCTCAAGCCATGTCATCCCTATAGCTACATACTTTAGCTACATTGAAATGTTCAGTGAGCAGTAAACACATCAAAACCGACTTAACCGACTATGACTATCATCAATGGCACCCCCATTTCATCAACTAACAGCTGGGCAGAATTCCCATTACATCAATCAATCAACATTTGTCTTCTGATATCATTAGATATTTCAAACAATGATGGACTTCCGCAAGTGAGCCATTAGACATACCCCGATCCCATCTCATTATACTAGTTGTTTTCACGGTTTCCCAATCCTATGGCTGATCATAATCCCAAATAACCTTGGTAGTATAACTCCCAACAAAACCATCAATCAACCATCAGTTATATCACCATATGTTTGATGGTTATAACTTCTAGCTTACCCTAAAGATGCTTCAATCTCCATGAAAAACCAATAAAATGCCTATTATAATAGTGGTTAAATCTCCGTAATTCCTCATTAAATCACAGTTAGATCCCATTGAACCACCATTAAATCACTATTCAACCTTTTTTCGAACCTATTGGCACCTATCATCACCTATTGTAACCATTTACAGTCATGTATAACCTATTATAACCTATTATAATCCCTATAAAATGACGGTGAATTCCCCATAAAAACCAAGCATGACTCCACCCGGCTCCCAGAGAGCGGCCTGAGCCGCCCGCGTCTGCGTTGATCCGGTCCGAGGACAGGGCCTTGCGGAAGCCCTCTGCGTGTTGGCCGCCCAGGAGCCTTGAGCAGCTGGGAGAATAATGAGCTGGAATCATAGTGCATATAAAATATATATATATATCTACTGTAACCATATATATATATGATCGAGAGACCTTTAGGTACCATTTTGTTCCGGTTAATTCTGATAATTTTGAGAGCCTTTTGGGGGATTAAAAGGATTAGAGGGATTAAATGATTTAATCCTTTTAATCCTTTTAATCCTCCAGAGCCATTTGGGGGATTGAAAGGATTAAAAGGATTTAAAGAATTAAATTGCTGGGCTTTTCTTGGGATTCTGGGAGGTCTGGATGATTAAAAGGATTAAAAGGATTAAAAGGATTAAATCATTTAATCCTTTTAATCCTTTTAATCCTTTTAATCCTCCAGAGCCTTTTGGGGGATTAAAAGGATTAAATGATTTAATCCTTTTAATCCTCCAGAGCCTTTTGGAGGATTAAAAGGATTAAATGATTTAATCCTTTTAATCCTTTTAATCCTCCAGAGTCCTTTGGGGGATTAAAAGGATTAAAAGGATTAAATGATTTAATCCTTTTAATCCTTTTAATCCTTTTA
>Ga0126342_10011870_pt1 | contig 15559 bp, 21 predicted proteins | sample Cyp1metagenome_FD_92528 | JGI IMG/M metagenome (GOLD analysis project Ga0126342, IMG submission 92528) | Coral microbial communities from Lord Howe Island, Old Settlement Bay, Australia - Cyphastrea 1 metagenome | ecosystem: Host-associated > Invertebrates > Cnidaria > Coral ...
CTACTCAAATCTTCTGGCATTCTATCTGGCAAACATTCTGGCACTTTATCTGGCATATCTTCTGGCATTCTATCTGACATTTTATCTGGCATACCTTCTGGCATTCTATCTGGCATATCTTCTAACATTCTATCTGGCATATCTCGTGGCACTCTATCTGGCATATCTTATGGCATTTTATCTGGCATATCTTCTGGCATTCTATCTGACATTCTATCTGGCATATCTTCTGGCATTCTATCTGGCATATCTTCTGGCATTCTATCTGGCATATCTTCTGGCATATGATCTGCTCAAATCTTCTGGCATTCTATCTGGCAAACATTCTGGCACTTTATCTGGCATATCTCCTGGCATTCTATCTGACATTTTGTCTGGCATTCTATCTGGCATATCTTCTGGCATTCTATCTGGCACATCTTCTAACATTCTATCTGGCATATCTTCTGGCAAATCTTCTGGCGTTCTCTCTGTCATACTTTCTGGCATTCTATCTGGCATATCTTCTAACATTTTATCTGGCATATCTTCTGGCATTCTATCTGGCATATCTCATGGCATTTTATCCGGCATATCTTCTGGCATTCTATCTGGCATATCTTCTGGCATTCTATCTGGCCGTTGAGGTCCAGCGGTGCGCACTGAGCAAAGAGCTTGGCGAAGAGTTGGCAAGGCGGAAGTTGAGGTGGAAGTTGATGCAGACATGGCGGAGGAGAAGGAGGAGGAGGAGAAGGAGGAGGAAGAGGAGGAGGAGGAAGAGGAGGAGAAGAGCTAGCCGAGGAGGAGAAGAACAGCTCTGATAAAATCTAACAACCCTCACCTGGCAGGTGGGGAAAAAAGGGGCACTTGGGCTTACAGCTGGACATGGCGTTATAATGTCGCCTTGTTGCAGTCTGTGGCCGCTGCGTTGCCAAAAGCACTCTGGCACTGAAACTTCGAGAAGAGAAAAAACTGGATGGGTGGATGTTTTCCTGAGATGATTGGGATGATTGAAAATCATATTTTTCCAATGTTTTTTTTTGGCCCTTGAAGAGCAAAATCGATTCACCGCGCAGCCGAAACGCACATTTTTACACTTGAGTCACACGCCTGCCAAACATTTTTTGACAAGTCCCACAAATACCAGCATTTTGTCCCTTAGCCTCAAAAATCATAATTTCAAATTCGTCACCCTTACAAGGGCGGCGGTTGCCTTGTTTGCCGAAGGGTGACCCGAAGGGTGACTGATCCAACATGATTAGCCTAGCTGGTGAGCAACTGATTCAACAACATGAGACTAAGTTTGCCTTAAACAACGTGATTTTGTCAACAGCCGCAGGGTGTATGGGAAGATTCCCTGCCCTGGGCTTACAACACTATCAAATGTCAAATAGGTTGGACCATAGATTTAGCAAGTTGGGTGAAATACATCAGATAGGGAAATACATCAGATCAACACGGGCACATCATGGTCATCATGGTCTTTTCACATGGCATTACATCATCATGATTGTTCATTTCCCATTTCTTTGCTCAAAAAATCGCTCAGTTTCTGGGAGACATCATCCAAGGTCGGACTGGCAAGTCACCACAGCCGTCCCGTGGCGTCATCCCAGTGTAGGCGGAAGGGCCTCACCCACGGTGGCTTCCCCCATGGTGATTCAACCAGCGATGGAGGGTTCAACTGAGTAAGCCTGACACTGTCGGTGACACCTTGTAAGGGCTTATTAACCATGTAAGGTTGTTGGTAAACCCATGGCTGTTGGTTACCCCAACTTTTAAGGCCTTGGCTACCAATCTATTCAGTTTTGAAAGTGGGGTCACCAATCAGGGGTTGGCTGAATACTCATGATGAAATGTCGAAAGATGATAGGGTTATCACCAACAACAGTTTATTCATTGGGATTTAAGTTTTTTTTTGTCCGGGTATAATGAGGTTACATTAGCAATGATACATCTTGCTGAAGTTCATTTTTATCATTCACCAAACTGAAATACGCTCATTTTAATGGGATAATCCCCAAATCCAAGTATAATATACAATGACTTCGCAGTGAAGGCATGATAATTTGTTCAGAATGCCCAAAATGCTGCTGCTCACAGCCCAAAAAGGAGCAGAAAACACTTGCAAGGTCTGTCTCTCTTGTTTGCCACCATTGATGTTCTCGTCCCTTTGTACTGGTTGATTGATGATAGGGATTCCCCTGATGGATTGTGATAATCCCCAGTATATATTGGTCAGTATAAAACACTTGCTGTTAATAGTATTATACATGCTGTATTTAATGACTAGTTATATTGTATTGTGATACTCCCCAATATCCTATGAAATACTGATTAGTATGTATATTTAAATATATGCCCTCTGGTAATTTAACATAGCTATGGAGAATCACCATTTGTAAAAGGGACATCATCAAAAATCACCTGTTTCTATGGACCATTTTCCATAGCTATGTTAAATAACCATATATATATATATATATGTAATGTATATGTATATATATATATATATATTATTGTTGGTAGTCACACTTCGGCCATGTCCATGTCCTGAGGCGACCCAACTTGGCTTCGACGCCAGCCTAGCGTCCGAGGTTACGCCATGGCCACAACGTATGACCAGTGGGGTTGATTGGTATACCCTCTGGTAAACTAACATAGCTATGGAAAATCACCATTCTTAATGGGTAAATCAACTATTTCTATGGGCCATTTGCAATAGCTATGTTAGTTTACCGGAGGGTACACCCTATTGATGCATAAAAAATGCATAATTCTGCGATATTGTGCGCCTATCCTGAGGCTATTCTGCTATGCATCGTCTCACGTAGGGGTACACCCAATTTTCCCATGATTATCCCATGATCATCAGCAACTAATTGTGGTAAACCCAATAACAAATCATCCCCAAAATCACCATAAATTGATGGGTTGTATCAACCATGCCCAAGTGGCCCAAGTGTGGTAGGTTTTTCGCATTGGGTTTCCCACATGATATCCCATCATCACTGGCTTTACCGCACCAGGGCTATCCATCAGCGATTTCGCGGCCTTGACTCGCATCACGTCCATGCCACGCACCAGGTACGACTCATTGTCATCCTGGGCAGCCGATGGAAACGCGATTCAACTAATCCTTTCGTATGGCTATAAATTTGTCTGAACATAGGGTTACCCTAATTCTGCTGGATAATAACAATGACAACAATAATAATCATCATCATGTATAGTATTATGTATATATATATGTAATATACACAGTACATTTCCATTAAAATTGCGATTTTGGGGATATATCATTATACATTGTCAAAAAACATTGAAATGGCAACAGGGAACTGAAGCAGCAAACACAAATGGCACGCAGTTCATCAAGAATCTGATCGGGATATAGTGGGACCATGCCAACAATCATCACTTCTGGTTGTGGGTCACATTTGCCTTTGGGATCCTTTGGGGGATGTTGGTCTTATTCTAACTATAGCCTCGGGTAAATTCAACCTAGCCACGGAACATCACCATTTTCACCAGGAAAGTCATTGAACTAAATGGGCAAATTTCAACTATATGTATAGATATGTTAGATTCAGATACCCTCTGGTAAACTAACATAGCTATTGAAAATGGCCATTTATATTGAGTTTTATCATTAAAATGGTAATTTTCCATAGTTTTTTTGTATGTTTACCAGATGGTATTGTTAGATTACCAGAGGGTATCTCATACTCATGCCATTATTTCCAACTTGATTCACCAGTTGCACAGCACCGGATTGTTCCCTCCCACTGCCCCGCACCAGGTAGTTCTTCCACATCCCCTGCAGCTCGGCGACCACCGCCTGCGCACATCTTCCGAAGCAGGGTTTCCCAAATTGGGAGTACCGCTAAATCATCCATTTGAAGAGGATTTTCCAGTATTGTCCATGGATACCATTGATAGGATTTTGATCAAACCCCCATCTAGGGATAAATATAAATGTATATATATATATAGTAATATATGGTATATACTATAGGATATTGTAGATTGGTATATCTTGGACATGTATTCTTATAATAGGATATATAGGGAGCGTAATAACATGGGATAATTTCTTATTACGAATACTCATTAGACAGATATAACTAGGGCTAGTAATAATCTTACCAAGGATAAGGTAATATAATTTAGGGATAGTAATAACATAAATGGGATAACTTGTTATCCATATATGGGATATATGGGATAACTTCTTAGCATTTGGGGATTTTTTAAGCCACCTTTTGCTAAGGGGATATAATGGGACATAGTTTATTACCATCTGGTTATTTAACATAGCCATGGAAAGATCCGCCCATTTTTAATAGGTAAACCCAGGTAAACCATCTATTTCTATGGGCCATCTATACCATGGCTATGCTAGTCATAACCAGAGGGTATCTGTTTCTTCGGACTCATTTCTGGCATCTAGTGCCGATGAATGTGCCTTGCTGTGCCGTATTGGTATCCAGGGCTGCATTGGTAGAAACTGAAACACCATTGAAAACGGCATTTGTGTGGCTATATTATAGCAACACCAAAAAAAGATAGAAATGTAAAATATGTTAAAATCCTGCAGAATTGGTGGCAAACTAGTCTTCTATCATTCTCGGGGGCTACTATACTTTTTTTGCTCATTTTGGGCTTGGTTGAAAATAGGCCATCCAAAAACAATGGCGATTAATCAATATTAATCATATTTTCCCGATTAAACTTACCTTTCGGAGCGGTTTATTATAGAATTCCAGTCAATGATGTCCCTTTGTTAACAATAGATGGGTTTGGATGCCATTTATCATCATTTACATTCATTTACTGATACATTGGTTCAATGGGGATGACCCTTCTATAAATCAAGCAACCAATGGCTGCTGAGACATGGTGCGCCGCCTGCTTCCCGTGTGCATCAGCCGCAGCCCTGGGGAGGCCGGAAGCGGCTACTGATATGTGTTAGGTAGAATCAAACGAGGATGGGGAGCCGCGATGAACACCTGAAAATTCACATGTTGAGATTGGTAGGTGAGGATGAGGATGAGGAGGATCATGATGATGCTTATGATCTCCCCAACTGCTAATTCGTTTGGTCAATCTCCGAATAGACTTGTTTGATACACATCATATCACATCATGATTGACAAAGTCCACGGAAGAGTGGGGATACGATGAGATGAACCAGTCGGTTCAGGTGATTTCCACGAATTTTTCAGATAAATCATATCCTTCAAACCATTGTAAAGTCTCCTAATAAGGGTTTTTCCATGTATAAATGCTTGAACAAACCACCGTTACAAACCACTTGCTAAACTGCAAATCTTGTTCCTTGCCAGTCACGTCCTGGTCTCGAACTCTCTGTTCTGGGTGAAATCATCAAACACTTGCCCCTGAACATCTCCAATGAACCCGGAAATTCGTATGTTTAAATCCACATCCACCACAAGACAAAAAACTGCTAAACATATCTTCTGCATCGTTTCCCCGCAATTGTTGGTCAACATGCTCCACAGCTACAGGAAATCAGATTCTACAAGCACCCGCCTCTCGGGTTGCGCCGCCTTGAAACGAAGAAAACACTGGCAAACTTTGCTATGGAAAACTTGCACAAACCCCAAGATCTGGTTTGGTAGGGTTTCCTCCCAAATGCTTCACCAAAACTATCATTCCTAAAAAAAGAACATCAGTGCAACTGATTGTGGGCTCAGGGATGGATTTACAATAGATATATCGAACTAGGTAAGGTGGGTTGACCCTGGTTTCTATGTTGGTACATATATCGAGCTAGTTACTTGATGGGCTTTAAATAACAACAAACACACCACCGGCAGTAGGATTAAGGTCGTAGTTTTCAAAAGCGCAACGGAACACCGACATGAATACCTAAATGATAATTTTGGCATTATCTGGCCTTTATTGTTTCCAAACCATGTATGTTTAGTGTTTCCATGTTGAAACCCTGGTTTTAACACCAAGGTTGCCAGATTATATCCCCTATCTTTGATGAGTTAACACATATACACAAATAAATATTTGAACATCACATCATCCCATATCATATCATATCATATCTGTATCATATCTGTATCATATCAGTACCCCATATGGCCCATATGGGAACCAACCGGTAGCGCGGCAGCCAAGGCGTAGCGTCCCCAGGTTGCCCAGCTGATGGATCGTCCTTGGATGCCGCGTTGCACTGGGGGAATGGTGAATTTAACCAACCAAAATGGTGATCAAATGGCGATTTAATGAAGGTAAATGCTGATTAATGGGTGATTTAATGGTGATTTAATGAAGTTCAATGCTATTTGATTAATATGATTAATGGTAGTGTAATGGAGAAAATAGAGAACATGTAGATACATGCCCTCTGGTAATGACTAACAGTTTGCGAACTGGAACATCACCATGTTTAAGAACTGTAGATCATCGAACTAAACGGGCCATCCGTACCAGAGCTATCTTAAACTACCCTCATGGTAGTTTTGCCACTTATGAATAATTGAATATCCGCAGCTGTCTATATGATATAGACTCAATAAACAATATTGTTCACTATGGTTACAGTAACTCTGGTTCAACTATGCTTAACTAATTAACTCTGGTCCAACTAGGCTTAAACACTGGGAGTCACTCCTTGGTTCAACCATGGGTTTTTCCACTCCGTTTCTGATGGATTTCACTGATTTCACCCGGCCAAGGTGCCAGCCCAACCAAGGCAGGGTCAACGCGCTGCCACTTCCAGCCCTTGACGCCGTTCTCGCCCGGCTCGCGTGGACCGGCGATGGCTTGAGTGTGGGCCTCACCAGTCAAAGAAGGAATCAGTAATCATGTGTATATGGTACATTTATAAGTCATTGTCATATCTATGTATATTACTATATTCTTACTATATTACTATATATTATCACAACACACATAATTACATATATTTCCATATTGTAGGTGAGCATGACCTGCGATTCTTTTGGGAGGCCCTCCTTGAGGGAGATGGGGATTCCTTCCATGGCACCTCCTCAGGTGTCAGCCAGCTCAATGAGGACCTTAAATGGGCCACGGGGGTTTCCAGGACTTCGGCGATGGAAGGCGACATGAAAAGAAGCGGTTGGATGGGATTTTACTATACTTTAGTGGCATTTAACCATGAATTGTAGTTATTTATTATGTTCGTTTTTAATGGTTCACTAGTGCCACACATGAATTTACTTGTGCTACACATCGTCTCAGAGAAGGTGGTAACCAACCCCAAAAGCCACCCCGCAATAGAGTCTCAGGTGTTTGGGACTAGGCATTGCTTAGGCATGGAGGTTAGCCTTGAATGTGACGAACATATAAAACATCACATGCACGTACTGCAGGGAAACCGATTGTATCTTTTTCATTCCATCGCCTTCTCGAGAAAATCTACGGTATCTACGGTATGGCAGTGCATGGCAGTAGCTTGATAGTGCATGTCATGGCAAAGTGTCCATTCGCCAGGCATCTGAGGACTGAACACTTCCGAACTCAAAGAGGATGAATCGATCTGCATCAGCACTGCATCAGCAGCTCAACCAGAAATTCGTGAACTTGGAACTGGCTCAAAAATCATGAACAGATCAGGGAATTTTTGTGGTTGTCCCAGGTGGTAGGGCTAAAAATACCTAGGGGGGTGGCAATATATAGCTGGTATATCCAGAAAAAAATTCGCTGAACATATATGAACATCATAACGCTGGGGCCTCATTTTCTACCTTCTTGATGCCAGATTGAGATCACTCTGAGGTTGCTTCTAGTCTCCCCTCAAGTCACCAAAGTTGATATGGGCGCGATACTTGAGGTGCTAAAAGGGAGCGCTGCATCACTTCTTCCTGCTGTGAATGCCAAGATGATAGCACTGGGGGTTGAAGATACGGAAAATCTCTGCAGTGTTTCCGGCACCTTCAGCACAAAGCGACCATGGACGCCCCACCTCGGGTGTGATGGCACCGTGGTTTTCACACCATAAAATCACGCTGGGATTTTAGGTTTTGATCCATCCCCATATGACAAAGAGCATCTAGAATGATGCCCATATCAATCCCCCATATATATATATATAATATATTATATATTATATATCATATATTAGATACAATATATATAATATATGTATATATATATATATACATGTTTTATTTTCCCATTCCAATTCCCATTTGCCTCAAAAATAGAGGGACTTCCCATTGCCATGTTCGACCGAGGTATCCATCTAGACCTGCAGTGCCTAGGCACTGCAAGCCAGTCCCGGCAGCATCAGGTCTCAAAATGCTCCAGAAACTTAGCACGACGGGGTCCCTTGTGGCCCGCAGAACAAAGGAGGGGACTAAACGTCATATCAATTTAAAGCATCAATAACATATGATTAAAACAAGATTAACACATCCTAAACCATCATGAACATAATCATCATCCATTTCAAAAAAAACCCGAATCATTATAAAACTAGCAGCAAAGAGGTCTTCAGCAACATAAAGCAGCCATGCTCGTCCCAGAATGTGCAGGTCGCAAAAACCCATGACTTTGACCATTGCGAATGGAACTCCAACCCTGGCATCTAAACGCGAATGATTGTCAGGCTCGTTTTTGCCACTCAAACTACTCAGCTAAGAGTTGAAACGAAGATGCATTTATACATATTTTACTAGATATCGTTGTTTTTGTTTGGTAACTGCTGGGTGACTTCAACAAGCTACGCTAAACATTGCGATTGCCACCAGGGTCGGACCAAGAAACTCCAAGGTTTCTCCAGTGTTCTGCCTGGAACGAAGCAGACGCCGGACGGCAAGATATGGGTTTCAAGCTGTTTCCTCAAAAAAAAATCTTTTAGAAACCTTGAGATTGAAGCTGTGGAATATATTTCAGAAACATATCTCAAAAAATGGTGATCTGTTGAAGGTTGGGGGGATCAAAAACAGGTTGTTTTTCAGATTTCGATAGATTTAGGCTATCCAGGCCGAAATCTGGACTTCATTCTACCGGGCACATCGGCACGGGTAGATACCCAGGTGATGCTTCAGCTTCGGCAAAGAGTCGGAGTAGAGGTCCCTGGCTGGATGATATCCAACAGACTAACATCAAATTATTGTGTAAGGATTTCCCCAAAAAATGAGAAAGAATGGTAATTATTCAAAAACAAATATGAATTATTCCGTAAGGATTTCTCAGAATTATAGTGACCTCATCATATTGCCAAGTGATGCCAAGTGTATATCATTTATGAAAAAATGATGAGGTCAATAACCGAGGCCAACATAAATTGCGGGTCACAGCGCCTGATGCGAGTCACAGAGTTCTCCCAGACGATGTAAAACTCGTGTGGCTCTTTCACCTGGGACAGCCGTCAAACCTGGGGAGTGCTCGAGTGCTCGATATCCCAGGGGATACGACATTAAACACAAATCATGAACACCCAACTGCCAGCGCAGCAATAAGATGATAAACATGTAACCAAGAAAAAATGGGCCTTTCATCAACATTAAACACGAATCATGAACACCCAACTACAAACAATGGGGTACAAGTATGGAAATTATGGGGTAAAGCAACGTTTTTAACAGGTACCATTAAATTTATGTCCGAGCACCGCACATTTTGCCAACAGCCTTGGAGGCTCTCTAAGAGCTCCTGCGTGTCATGGAAGGTCTAGGAACCTAAGGACGTTTGAAGGTGGGGAAACATGCTACACTACGCCCCAACAAAAATCTCGGATGGGGATGTTTGTCCAGAAATGGGGGAATCCATGGGATTATTGCCATGGGATTTATACGGGCGATTCCCAAGTTCTTTTCGCCACGAATGGTGCTGTTCTCTTTTTAGTTTCAGACAAACCCGAATGGTGAATAGCCATCAGCTTCAGTGAGACATGGAGTAATTCATGACCCCGGCAGTGCCCGGTGGCAGATTTTCTTCATCGGACGATCCCTGGAGCTTCGTTAAAATTGCCATGGTTTGTTGGTCTCCACGTGGTATGCTGGTGAACATTTTTTCCTCCGCCAAATCCGACATTTTTCAAAGTTTGTTTGGTCATAAATACCAATTTCAACTTGTAAACCAAATGGCAGTTATGATTCAAGGTTCGTCATTCATCGTAAAAATATTGTGGTTAAAACATGTTAAACCGTGATTGTTGTTTTAAACCAGAAGTTTGCTATTTTCAATGCTATTTAGCTCATTATTTCTTTTCCAGCCCCATCTCTCAAGTTAATCACCAACGGGCAAAGCCCAATTCAAAAACTTCATCAGCCAATGTGAATTTCAAGAACCTATGGAGCTGCCATATAAGACCAAATATGAATTGTGGGGATATTCCCTGAAATTTAGGCCTTTATTATATAGGGTAGCTACCTCCAATAAATCGGTTCCTGTTGCATGGCCATTGAACCAATACGTCCGCTCCTTTGCCGGGCCATCTTCCATAGCCATGCTGCGGCCTCGAGACTTAAAGGAAGGACTTGGGCAGGCAATGCTGAACAAGAACAGAACTCACCATTTATTATGATTAATACAGTACATGGTTATAATTGTATGGTTATTATGGGTCAATTTTGATGAAAATTGTGGTTATTACACTCATTGATCATTTAATATGTGAAACAAAGAGGAATAAAACATGATTATTATATGGTGACTATCCCCGTAATAGTTCGGAGAATGGTTTGGATAGTGATATTCCCCTAGATATTGATGCTTTGGATAGTTACTACGGGATATTACGGGGATTATCGATGTGTTTCATCCAACCCTATCTCTGTCGGCCAATTGGGTATATCCATTTCTCGGGGAGATGTTTTCTGTTGTTGTCTTTAGGCCATGAACATAGGCTCAATTCTTGAGCTTTCAGGATGAGCTGATTTTTTTTTCTATGGCCAAATCCTGGAAAAACCAGGTGTTTTTTGGACTTAAATCCAGTTGCCGGACCTGCCGGACCATCAATGCGATTCATTGTACTATATCTACTCACCAGCTTATGCTTGCCTTGGAATCTTCCCATCCTGGGTGCCTGGGTGAACCCAAATAGTGTGATGTGAATCTTCCTCTATGGCATCAAAAAAACATCAACCAACCACCAAGATTTCCCAGTTCAGTGACTATACCAGACTATACCCCCAATGTTGATTACCACGTTGGTATGTGATGGCTAGGGTGTAAAATCTATCCCTGATATTTCGAAAGGTTGGGGCATCCCAGTAGAGGTTAGAGTCTATGACATCCATTTGATAGACATCAACATCTCCAGCCAAAAATTTAGGCCCAAAGCTTGGGGGCAGTTCCCGCAAAAGAACCAAAATGATCATTGGTGGTTGGGTTCACCATCATTGTGAAATTAAGCCATGCCTTCTGGGTCCCTTTGCGAGATTCTGCGGATTCGACCCACCATCAAGTACTGATCAAAAAGCCGTCTTTTTTGTGTCCCCCAAAAAAATGGGCGAAATGGCGCCATCCCAAAAAGAGTCAACGGAGGAGCATTAAGATCCATCCAGATTCAAAACGCAGGAGCAATGAGACCAATGGAAATCTCTGGAGATACACTGCAAGTCCTGTTGCAATTTCCAGTCCCATCCCTTCGGTCAGCACCGTGTCCACTCCACTGGGCTCCGGGGCCGGGACGATGATGGAAATGGACGTGCGAATAAATGCTGATGAAGATTCGATGCAAAAAAACGATGATATTAGCATTTGGCCAACATCACCGGTTTTTATTTGGAGAAGTAAGTCACATTAGAAGCCAATCAAAATATGCATTTGTTGATTCCTGTTGTCTCCCCAAGGTGCCGTGAAACATCCGCTGTAAAATTCGTGGTGTTGTTCACGAGTTTTATCTAATTCTTTATATACATGATATTGCACAGGGAACCTCCAAGAATGGTTGTGAAACATGATTTTCTCTGTGGGAAATGTGTTTTTTTTCCACTTTCAATGTTGCATTTTAAACGTGGCTGTGCTAAGGCAAAACCCCCCCAAAAAACTAAGACTAACCACATAACAACACCATCTCAGGGTCTTTACAGAAAGGAGGACAACATGTAACATCACATGACATTATATGAACATCATAGAACTCTTTCATACTCTTTCCATGAAAATGGTAGCTATTCATAGGTTGCAGATGGTTGTAGTACTCCTTCCATTTTAGATACGGTAGGTCCTACGGATCTCGTGGCTGTGCGAGGTGAAAGCGCGGCGGTGAATGCGTTTGTAGCCTCGGGAAATCAAACATGGCAATGAACATATCCCACTTATAAACACGTACCCTCTGGTAAACATACACAAAACTATGGAAAATCACCATTTTCAATGGGTAAATCCACTATTTCTATGGCCATTTTCAATAGCTATGTTAAATTACCAGAGGGTAACTTTCCCAGCTATAGACAGCCACATTTGATTATGGGAGGGTATCTAAGGTGGTAGACCGGTAAAGCCAACTATAGCCAACTATATATCTGCCACTTCCACTTCGTATGAATTTTACGAGCCGTTCATGGTAAGTGTCAATATTCCCCCCAAACAAAAAACAGCACCCTGCATCATATGCTTCATCGTTTTTGGGGGGTACCACCACTTCAAATTCAGGTGCACATGAAGCAGCCCTCACAGAACTGTGCGCAGTTCCAATTCGATTTTCGTCGAAGTTACAGCGTGATCTCCTTCAATGAGTTTGATTGCGCTTGCCCGGCGGCAGCCGGTGCGACAGGAGACAAGGTTAGAAGCACCGTCTGAAAAACGACATGCCTTGTGGCCTCGGTGGCCATAGTTGAGCAATCAACACACGCGGACGGGGCTCCTGCATTCCTCGCCCCCCAAGTTGATGGCTGGTGAAACCCCACGCCGTGCTTCGGATTCGCAGCCTCTAAGCCCTCAATGTAGGGCAGGGCATGCGCGAGGCGAGATGGATGATTCCTCTGTGAAAGAAGAGTCAAAACTTGGCCTATCAACCATCCCAGTTAGATTCAACAATGGGAACTAGTTGACACCAGTAAACAAATACAGGCAACTGTTCATATCTTAAGATTTTTCGGTTATTTCCAACTCAAAAACAACTGGAATCACCAATCGAGGCGTGGTGGAGACCTGTGGTAAACGTGTTTTGGAAACATCCCTGCCGTTTACAAACATTTCTTCATGCACAAATCACAAATGTCTACATATAAGTTACATATGTCCAGTTCTAACCTGACAGGAGTCTGCAACACATCCAGAACAAAGGCCTTCGCCAGGGGAAAAAGCCCTTGGCCGAAAAGACAAGTGCCCAACACATCGTAAGAACGGGCCAGTCCTGATTCAAAACGTTGGGTCAAAAAGATTCGAAAAGGAGAATAGGGGACCAGCATTTTTGTTGGTGAAAAAAATACCATCAATTCGCAGACCGAATAAACCCCATGCCCATGCCGATCTCTGGGTTTTCCGCGATCTCCAGGACCCGTTCCGTTCAGAGTTCCGAGGGATCAGTTCGATGCAGAAATTCGCGCCACTTGGCCGAGGCTTTTTCGACTTACAAAGGTCGGCCGAGTCTAGGGTTCAATGTCTAACATTGTTACCCTCTGGTCATCAAGCATGGCAAGCATGGCCGGAAAACCAACCATTGAGTTTGATGATTTCCCCTTAGAAACCAACCATTGAGCTTGGGGATTTCCCAGCCAGGATCCAGGAGGACGACGCGAATCAGCCACTATCGGATAGGGCGCGTCATGGGGATGAGATAGGTATGATATCATAGAGATATAGGATATCAAATGGTAACATATCGAATATGGGGAAAAACCTATAGAAAATTGTGGATATATTCAATTTACCGCACCAAATATCACAAAAAACATATACTTAATGGGACAAAAAATGTGAGCGAATTTACTGCCAGTTTTCAAGGGCCAAATGACAGGTCCAACGGAGGTTTGGCCCAAACCCTTAAGTTCAAGGACCTCAATGAGCAGCCGTACCTGTCGCAGGAAGTACGCAAGCCTGCGTGGATGCATGCATTTATGTTATGTGTGAATTTGTGTGTAAGAATCACTACTTTATGTCATGTAAACATGTAGCTGTTATATGTATGTATATATATATATATGTGATTGTGTATGGATCAATGTGTATATATGTGTAATATACGACACAAAACACATGCCCACTTTCGAGACGGGCTGCGACTGATGTTTTGTTTGATCACTGGAAAATACCAAAGTAATCTAAGGGGACCAAACATGTTAAAACAAGGTGATAAACTTACCACCCATGACTTCCTGGGAATGGTAAACTTACATACCACCTATAAAAAAATGTGATGACTGGGGGATGGTTTATTGTTTTACCCTCATTATGATGGATTTGTTTCTCCTGCAAAAAATAAAAAACCAGCGAGTTTCTCCAACGTAATTCAACATGTCAGCCATTGGTAGGTGCCCATATGGAGGAGCTTGAACATGGCCGGACACATCTCGCTGCTGCAGTCCACGGCGTCTTGTAATCGGAACCCCCATGAGAGATGCGATGTGTTTGTCGTCACCGTGGGGGAAAAAGGGAAGAAACATGTCAGTTTGATTCTGTCTGGATGGTTGGGTCAAGAGATAATTCTGCTGATTTACGACACGGGTCTTGCTTCTCTCTCTGTCTGGCAGTAACGACATCGCGGCATAGCACAGGCAAACAAACATGTATCGGCCTATATTGGTTATTTATCCTCAGTTTGAGCTGACTGAAACATGTTTCCCGGGTAAAAACAAGATGTCTAAGAAATCCTCATGTGCAGTGACTGCAAGGACAGCATTGACAGCAAGGACAGCTGGGTGGTTGTGGAAGACGCCAGGGGGCTGGGCTGGGTCGACTCTGGGTTCTTAACAAGTTTAATCGCCATTCATCAAACAACCAGCTGGTTGGTGGTTTTAACCATCTTGAAAAATATTAGTCAATGGGAAGGATTATCCCATGTATTATGGAAAATAAAAAAAAATCCAAACCACCAACCAGCCAGGGTTTATTCACCTGATCAACCAGGGTTTCTCCGTCACGGGTTGTTTTCAGGTACCTATTACAAGCAGGATCTGCTTGTTCTCACTGTTTCAACCAATGGATTGCTGGAAACAGATACGATTAATCCATCTACATTTTGAAACATCTTGAAGCCATGGTTTTCCCATATGTTTTCCCATAAAATGTCCAATTTTTGGGGCCAGCATGGGCCAGCAGCCCTGGGTCTTCTCTGGCCCTGAGCAACTTCTGGGACTGGGACGCGCTGCAACCTCCACAGGAAAACCCATGGCTTTGGCAAGTTCGGCGCCGGAAAATTGAAGGGGGAAAATAACACATATATCATATATTTCGGACTGGTGACTTAGGACTTAGGCCACCATAGTGACATAGGATTTTGTGCACCAAGTCCTAAGTCACTGGTGTTCTTACCAGGTGATTTGTGTGCACCAAGTCCTACGTCACTGGGGTTGTGATTGGATTCAAGCACTTTTTAAGTTAAAAATAAAAAATAAAATCTTCTCTTAATAAGTCATCAGAATCTACATACTTACATTACATTACAGTACAGTACATTACATCA
>Ga0126342_10011871_pt1 | contig 15557 bp, 20 predicted proteins | sample Cyp1metagenome_FD_92528 | JGI IMG/M metagenome (GOLD analysis project Ga0126342, IMG submission 92528) | Coral microbial communities from Lord Howe Island, Old Settlement Bay, Australia - Cyphastrea 1 metagenome | ecosystem: Host-associated > Invertebrates > Cnidaria > Coral ...
CAACGCCAAATGGCGCACGCGTATAAGGCTCTTTTTCTTTGATGCTGCCGCTCCGGGTGGATCCAAAAGATTTGCAGACGTGGGTGGCACTATAGGACAAAGATTTTTTTTCCATAATACTGTATATATATACATAATTATATTATAACTATATATATATATGAAATGTGCATCCCACGAGGAGTCTTGTAAGCGAGATTGAAAATGATTTAATGCTCGAGCTCACATGAATGATCATCTCAATCATGTCTGCCATTTTATGGATCAAGCCATGGGGGATTCCATGGCAGCCTTGGTGGCAGAAAGAGGCTTCCCACTTTGGGGACCAAAGTTGAAAATCTCCGGGGCTCAGAAACCAAAAGCGTCGCCCTGAATCCGTGGAGGCGGTGTCGTTTCAGAAACGCAGTAGCCCGGGCAGCATTGGATGTATATGGACTATATGGATATATCAAGTAGAATTACTATCCATGTGCGTACCAGACATCCCTCACCAATATTGAACATGGCTCCTTTTCAGGAAAATAATAACACAACGTTGGTCGTCCACCATTTCTGAGAAGACTCAAAGCAACATGAAAGTTCTTTGGAGCGTTGTGATTTTGACCACTGAAGATTCACGACTAAAATGGCTTGCCATCTTGCAATGTGTCGTCTGACAAGTCTGTCGTATCATCCCACCAACCTATTATAAGGAGATACGACAGACCTGTATGTAGTCGTCACATGTCGTCACCTATCATGACCTGTAAGACTTTACAACTGATGCTGAACAGGTCTGGCATCTTTACGAAAAAAATCGCAACAGTAAAGGCAAAACAAAAGCATAAATGGCCCACCAGGGCGGTTGCACCTCTGCCTCATCTGGTGGCGGCTTCTTTTTCTTCTTCTTGGGAGGAAGGATCAAGTCCTCTCAATGGTGCTGACATGGTGATATCATCCATTTGCCCAACTTTGGGTGATTTTTGAAAAGAACAAAACACATCAATACAATATCAATACCATATAGTGGATATTAGTGGATGTGGATGTATATATGTGTATAGCCAACTACCACATGTTCGCGTCGGTACTTGCCACGTACTTCACCAGTCAGCCGTCCGCAGTCTATGTGCACCTGTGACTCGCTAGCTTTGTTGCATCCTTTCACATAGATTCCACGTAGATAGGCTTGGTGAAGAACTGAAGAGGCTTGCACCTGCTGATCTTGCTATGTTTCATTATTTTTCTAGATCTTTCTGTACTAAACTAAACAATCCCAGTTTTGGTTACGGGCTTCTGATTAGTTCTGATTCTTGTGGGGGTGGGTGCTCGGCAAACTCCTCAGGAGGTCTCTGGGTGCATGTGAAAACACGACCGAGCGCTCCGACATTGGATAAGCTGGACCCAGATTCTTCATTACCAGGTTTCATTGCAAGGGTAGTAAGTACAGGTTTGTATCTGGGGATCCCTGGAAATTCATCTGACATGCATCGCTGCATCCCCCCAAAAAAATCCCATCGACACGGGGCAGCCCCAGTCCTGATTCTCCATCATGTAGTCCTGCCAGTGAAACAACTCTTAGACGAGGCTAGTTGAGCATTGGCACCACGCTCCAGAAACTTTGAGATGAAATCCCCCAATGGATCCAAGAATGATCGACCTTTTTTTTGGAGTTCCAAACCGACCAGAATTTAAGTCTCCATCCATCCGAAGATGGGAGGTCTCAATGTCCGTGGTTTCGAATGGAGGATATCAACATTAAAAAAAAACACAAAGCTCGTGGGTTTCCCCTGGCACTAATGGCTATGCCTAAGCGACTTTTTCAAGAATTCAAACAAAAACAATGAATGTCAAATTGATCATTCTCGATGAATAAATATGAATAATTATCATTCACCCTGGAATAAGGCACATCATTCCAAATATATGCTTTGTTATCTTTGTTGACTCAAAATGTCACTGGATGTCTCGTCGCATGGCATGCAGCAGATCTTTCACCAGATCATATTCCATCTGCAATGCTGTACATCAGCTTGCTGTAGCTTGACTTACCCTCTGGTTATTTAACATAGCCATGGGAAATGGCCCATTTATAGATGGTTTACCTATTAAAAATGGTGATTTTCCATGGCTATGTTAGATAACCAGATGGTAAATATCCAAGATTTCATTCAGACTGTGTTGACACACTGGAGCGCATGCACACACAAACGTATGTTACATGTGCACATGTTCAAATCTGCTCCTATCGGCTAGGTTGGACATCATCTACAGAAAGCGTCCTGATCCTCCGACTTGAGTATACAATATACGTACATTTAATACATCAAATTATATACACAACCTGACAAAGCATGTCATCACAAACACTACCAACGTTCTTTGCCATCATTTAAAGTCTCAGCTCGCGCGTGCGCACTCCGCACTCAGCCAGCTTTCAGCACCTCAGACGTGGCAGGCAGGAGAGGAAGGTACTTCACCCCTCTGGGATTGTGACGGATTCTGCTTGTGACTGGGCATTTGGGATGAACATAAATTTATGGATCGCCCAAGTGAAGCTCCCACGTTAATAATGGTGCATGCTATACCTTCTACCCAGAAAAAAGGTGGTCTAGTGCCTATACTGGAAATCCGCCTGGTACATGATGTACAGTATATTATACATATAATATAATGCAAAAGAATAACAAACATATAATGATGATTAATGCTGTATAATGCGTATGCTCACTCAGCTGCATTCTACCCTGGCTCTCTTTTTTCAAGCCGCCACCAGGCGGGATCTCTGGACGTCGCAGAATTGCTCGTCCCTAAGCCAGATGCAACGTGGAGCTGACATGGAGCCAACTGCACAAAGGAAGGAACAACCCCACGGCACACCAGGTCCGGAAGTCTCCACACTTTCAGGTTGGTGGTTTCAACCAACCCCTCTGAAAAATATGAGTCAGTTGGGATGATGAAATTCCCAATATATGGCAAAATAAGAATTCATGTTCCAAACCACCAACCAGCTTTAGAAGTCAGTGGTTGTCCCACATTGAAATCCTCAATGACTTTTTTTTGTGATCGACTCAACTGCAATGAAACCCATCCTGGCCATCCAAGCTCGTTCTGCCAGTTTCAACCATGGACCCTCAATTTCAACCAAGCTTTACAAGACCATTATTTTACTCGATACAAGTATATATACTTTTCTATGTAGTGACACACTAATTCGTTTGGACTACCAATATCATTCCTAATATCATTCCTAATATCATTCCTAATATCATTCCTAATATATATATATATATATATATATCATTCCTAATATCATTCCTAATATATATATATATCATTCCTAATATCATTCCTAATCATTTTTAATATATTCCTAATATAATTCCATATTTACCCAGTGAGACTTCCAAACCTTCAGCGAAGCTGTAGGCACTTGGCCGTCTCAGGGGCCACCGGGATGGACTCCGACTGTACAAGGCGTCACGGTGGGCAAAATTTCACGACCAGAAGCAACGCCTGAGTCGGCTGGAGCGACGATCCAAAACTCAGGGGATGATATCCATCAATGGTTTTTTCGGGATCCAAAGCTCTTATCAAAAGAGATCTGGACAGTCGGACAGGGATTCGGTTTACCAAATTTTCTGACAATGGCCATATGGCTGTATCGTTTGTAGAATGAATTCGGATCAGGGATATCTCGATTGAAACACCATTCCAGTGGGCTCAACTCGTTGAACATATGTGTTCGATCCCTCCGCGTCATTCTGGGCGCTCCTTGGGCGTTCAAGGCGGTCAGGCAATGTCAGGCATCCAGCAGCCACTTCAGTCCAGTGAGCCAGTACTTGTGTTGCTGCCAATATTGGGAAATCAAGTCCTGGAGGCTCGGAGAACCAGAACCATGACCATGGTAGAAGCCAGGTCAACTGTTTGAGCCCATGAACACTTTCCGCTGTTTGGTGGGACTTATGTGGGCTTTTTTTTCTGGGGGACCCCAAAAATCTGACGTGTGCAGTGTGGTTTTGCCTGAAAATAGGCTATCCCGGCTATCCTAAATCTGCTGGCTAGTCATCATCTCTGTTGAAAGGGTTATTAGTGATATACACCATTTTTAGACACACCCAAATATCAAACTATTGCTTATATTGTATATATGTATATATTATAGGTTTATATAAAATATCATCATTATATCATATTATATCCCATTACAAGGTTTGGCTACCCCCTCAAAAACCCAATGCTGGTTCAATCCTTACTTTTGATGGTGTAGTCCCCGCCAAAATTGGCTGCATAATCCTGGGTTCACTTTCCTCTATACACACAACTTTTGGTAAAATCCCTACTGTTTGACGGTTAAAGTCCAAGGTACATATACCCTCTTGCAATTCCACATGACTATGCAACATTACAATTTCCAAAAATCGAAACACATCGAACTAAATGGCCCATGTAATTTTCATAGCCATGTTATTGGAATGTCTACATACCCAATGCTATTTTCATGGGGGAATCCGGGGGAATGGGATGAATGTTAATAGTATGGGTCACCCCCAGTCCCTACTAAGCACCGGTGTCAAAAGCTGTGTCTCCTGTATGATTTTCTGCGCCTCGGCCCTACGCCGAACATCGGCCGTCACCGCCTCCGCAAAGCGACGCCTGGGGATGGGATGAATGTGGGATGGTCGTCCATGCCATGGGAAGCCCTATAATAGGTGTATATATAATATATTATAATATATTATATATAATTAATATATAATTATATGATGGCCGGTATAGAAACTGTGTATATATAATCATACAATGGCCGGTATATAAATCCCTATGGATTGATTTGCTTGATGACCACCTCTCAATATGGGTACTAGCAATCCTTCTTTTTAACCATGGCACACATTATTTTACCATGAAGATCCATGAAGATCTATGGAGGATGCGGTGGTTTTGCCGAGAAACATCGAGCACCTAAAGCAACAAAGATTAAAGAAAGGAATTCATAGCAACTAAGAAATACATCAGCAAGTATGGGATACCAGTAAATACCAGCAGTATAATTTGGGTTGCACAAAATATCACAAACCTCGAAAAACAAAGAGCAAATATGGATAGAATCTAATCATTAACAAACTGTGGGGGTTGACCACCTGGCACCATGGGAAACTGCAAAGTTATATGCCGTGATGCCTGTGGATTCAAACATTCACCCTCGTTGGGCATTACGAGCGACAGGGGCCCACCCCATTAGCAAACATGAGATAAACCGCTGGTATCTTCATCCACTCCGTGCCCTTTCTGAGAGCAAGTTGGCATCTTGTTGCAGTCACTCGTCGTGTCAAGGCCAAGGCACAATTTCTCTTGCGCTGAGTCTGGAATCTGCCCAGTCTGGAGCTTCTGGTAAAGAGCATCCAAGCGTAGTGTGACCTGAAAAAGGTGTTCCACATGTTTCGGTGGCCAAATCAAGAATCTGAAAGTCTCTCGGTCTTGAAAGGGCTATTGGTGTGAGTCCAAACCCTGGAAACCGGGAACGTCGCGCAAATAAACAGAATACTGTATCTCGATTATATTGGCGATCTCAGAAAATTCATCATATTAGCATATCCAGGAATAGTGTATACTGATGTATACTGAGTATACAGTATACTGGCATTATTTGACTGCAAAAAAAATATTACTGATCGCCAAATTTGCTGGATCTTAATCATCTCATCTCCCAGTTCTTGCGGGTCCTCGAGATTTTGCTCAGCAGTTTCAATAGATAGAATTCTACACCATCAACAAAGGGCGACCGATGGATATGGGTTTAAATTACTGACCCCAGAGAACAATATACGTTTTAAGTCTAACATCGCGATTCGTGATCAATTTTGTGGGTTTGTTGGTACCCTCCATACCTCAATGCATTGCCAATGTTAGACACCATGCAAACACAAGTTTAGCTGGTTCGTTGGATCTGATCTGGTTAGTAAAATATTCCAATTAATAGCAAAAACATAAACATGTTCATATACATATAGATCTATGTACGTATACATACATATTGTAGATTTATGAAGTGCTACATTAAAGTACCCATCCCAAGGTTCCCCGAGAACGGGGTGATATCACCTTCACCCTCGGCGCCATGCGCTCGCTCTATGTTTGGCACCTCGCGGTTCACGCACTTCGCCGCCGCGCGGTTCATCTTCTCTCTGAAGCTGTCGAGGTCTGCCATGGGAGTTCCGCGGCTGAGACCTGAGGAACGGCAACGGATGCAACGGCACGGAGACGACCCTGGCTATTCACGGGTGAAACATGGTGAAACAGACCATTTCTTCAACAAAGTGGGATTGTTTATATCTCTTCACACGTTACATATTGTCATCTTTCATTTCAGAGCAAACAAGGTGACACCATACATCAGGGACGCTATAGCTCTTGCCGAACTGATTAACATATGCAATGTGTGTGCATGTGTGTATATCAATGTATCATGTGTGTATATCAATCACCATTTCGCGCTGCTCTGCCAGCTCCAACCTTCGCAACAACCCGCCCCGCCCCCCCTGGTTGAACCGCTGGTTGAACCGCCAGACGCAGCTGACAATCAGCACAGCGCGTGCTGGGCAGCAAGGCCTACGGCGGCTCGCGGCTTCGCGTCATGGGATCATCCCAGCGGAGGCGTTTACGGGGATACCACCAACAGCATCTGGTTTCATCAATGGTAATGGTAATTTAAAAAATTACATATTATCATGGTAATTTCGTGTCATCATGCAATTACCATCAATTGGGAATTTCATCAATTGAATAATGGGGAGATAATTGATAATTATTCATTTTATATTTTAATTAATTATGTGTCCCCATTAATATCCAATTATTCCCCATTAAATTCCCATTAATTATGGTGCTTCACACTTCCAACTTGGGCCGTTGGAAAAAAAACTGTCCTCCCGGAAGTTGGCACTGGCGCCCCCTGTCTTCAAGAACCAATGTCCAACTGGACGACCGAAACCCTACCAAAAATTGCAGACCCGGAAATACATCGAAAAAAATTGAGCTCTCAAGATCTTCAAAGCTGCAGCTTTTGGCTTCCCCTACTGCCGTTTCAAGAAGCTTCCTGCCGCTTCCAGCATCTTCCAGCCTGCTTGGGACAATCCAAGCATTGGCCGCGACCTCCAGCGTTGGGCACACCCCAAACTCGACCATGGGCATCACGGGATTCCTTGGGCGGGCAATGGAGGGGATCCTGTCAGTTCCAGAGCTCAATTCCAGCAGCCATAATTCAGACCCATGAGCAATCAGAATAACTGGCAGAAAATCAAAATCAGAGTCATCAAAGGCTCTCCTAAATATATCTAAATAGCCTACAATACATTTCTCTTCAAACAACGTACTGGTTTCTATTCATCTGGACTTGGAATTCATCTATCGTCTATCAGAGTCTATCACAACAACTGACCATCCCGTTGGACCTCCTTTCTGCGTTACTTTTTGTCAGAAAAGTTGTTCATTGTGTGTGGTCCATGTTTCTCCATGTTTTTCATGTTCTCCATGTTTTTCATGTTTTTTCATTCATCAACTCTACCTTCATGGTGTCTTTCATTCAAAACTCAAAACCAAACACATCTGACAAGAACTTCATGTTCACAAAGACAAAAACAACAAAGACTCACCAAACTGTCACAATATGCTTACATGAACATGACCCGTAAACCAACGCTGCTACTGCCTAGCTAGCCTAGATTCAGGATGGTTCAGGATGATTCAGGAACCATTTCCAAACTCAGTCCGTGGCAAGCAGCGTATTTGGCAACGCTCGAAGCGGCTGCAGGATGACTGGATGTTGCAGGTTGCGACGGTGCCTCATAAAAGGATTGCAGGGCTGTCTCAACGTTTCCAAGTGTCCCCAATAATTATTAATTGGGGGTTGGTTGTGCATCTTGGGACCCATATGTCGGGCGGGGACTCCTTCAATATAGGTCATGATGGTCCTGCCATTCCGCACAAGAATCCTTCTGTATAGATTCGCGAAACGGTATTGTTCTGCCCACCCAAGGCCATTGTGACCGGGGCACCACGGCAATACTCCTAAAGCTATAAGGGACTATGACTATGACTCGTCCAGCAGTCAGTGTGACATCACACGGGTATTGAAGTGTGAGGTTTCAAAATCGCCCGATCACCATGGAAGCATCTCCAACAAAGCCTCTTTCTCGATGATGTATCATCTGTCATATCTGGTCAGGATCACATGTATATAATATTATATATTCATCATGCCCAAATTGTATTATTTCTGAAGCCCTGGAACTCCCAAGGACTCAGCTCTCTTGCAAAATGACCAATTCATAAATCATCCAAGTTTTCCAATCCCAGTTTGCCCAGTGACAGGGCCGAAACTTGCGCTAGCCGCGCTTCCGAGATGAGGAAGCACCTCAGCATGGATCATGTCTGGCTCAGGATGAGGATTCCCCTTGGCCATTCGAAATAAGGAAAATGAACATAGGGAAAATGATAGTCATGAGGCTAGGTAGAATGATCCCCTCTGTGGCTCTTCCTTGTCTAGAAAAGTGAAAAATGTTTTAAACCACCAAACAGCGTAAAAGGTGTGTTATGTTCTGGTGCAGTATGAAACCCGTCTTCTTATTGAAGTCTGAACAAATGTTGCCATCCTTGAACTTCAGGGCACATGGCCCCGAAAAGACTGAAAAGTCTGGTGTTATACCTTGCGCAACATATGACACATGACTGGAAATTTTAGAGTGATGGTAGAGCGGCAATTCCATATGATATAATACTTCCATTAATTAATATAGCCATGGAATGCCATGTGTACTGTATATATATATAGGATCCCCCTGCAGATTAAGTCAGTACCCCATCTCGATGATATTTGGTCCATAATCCTAAAAGAGGCCCTCTATAGAATCAGAAACAGGAAATCAAAACTCTATAGAATCTGAAAGCCAGTTTCCAAGACAAGAAAAGGGCGTAATAAAAAAAACAGTTTATTTGGAGCACGTGCTCCAAGATTTTGTAGAGGTAATTGGCAGGGGGATTATATAGGTATGATTAAGATTGATTAAGCCCTAAACCCAAAAGAATACCAAGTACCAAGTGTACCATTAAGCCCTAAACCCAAAAGAATACCAAGTGTCAAGTGTACCAATATGTACCAATTCAAGTTGTCCATTGATAGGCAAAAATACCTCGAATCATCTCAAATCTATTGGTTGAACTGCAATCCAAGGCTCCGCAGGCGCAGGGCTCACCGTTGGCTCCGCCACCTCGCCCGGCAAATGCAGCACCGCGGGCGCCGCCCTTTGCGCCACGGGGGCTGCCTGCGCTTCGGACCAGCCGAAGCAATGCATCCTGGTGGCGCTGGGGATGTGAGGGTAGGGATAGGGTAAGGGATGGGGGCAGATTAGGGGATTGGGGTGGAGATAAGTGGAAGTTCCTCCTTGATCTAGGCGGTCCTCCATTTTAAAGCCCCCCGGCCCGTTGTCCTTCGCCCCAGTGGGGTCACCGGCATCATGGCCAGCTGCATGGTAAGCACACTTTCACAGGTTTTCCGCAACGGGCTGCAGCTGGAAATGGCTTGTCCGAAGAGAAAGGTACTGGGATTGTGATGGATTCGGCTTCTGACTGGGCACTTGGGATGAAAAGAAAGTCATGGATCATCTGTGCCCACCTATTCCAAATCTGCCCATGTTTTGGAAGCATGGCCCATCATCATCTTGCTGGAGCTACAAGACAGAGGTGACCACTTCCAGGCTTCAACCATTAGTCAGGAGACTCAGAAGAATCTATCAGAAGTCAGAAATCACTGGTGAATCACTGGTGAATCACTGGTGATTTCTCTTTTTCTTCGGCCAAAAAGATGTCGCCATCGCACCCAGCACGCCCATCCCCGCAGCCCCTCTGGGAGAGGACCGCCATCCCTTTTTTTTCACCACGTGATACACCTGTCACACACCGAAACACCGACAGAGCGGCCGCCCGCAGCGGCTGCCCGCCGTCGGGTGACCTGCCAAATAAATGACATTGGCGTGTTGTTTGTATACTACCTGGTCAGTTGGGACTATTCAAAAGTACTTACCATCTGGTTATTTAACATACAGTAGCCATGGAAAATCATCATTTTTAATAGGTAAACCATCTATAAATGGGCCATTTCCCATGGCTATGTTAGTCATAGCCAGAGGGTAAAACATCTTAAAACCCATGAATCCATGAATCAGGATTGGGATATTTGGGGATCACTTGACCCTTGGTTTACCTGGGATTTTGGGGTCATGTATGATATGTATGGCAACCCTGATATTGGAGTGGCATGGACCAAAGAAGACACATTTGAACAACACATCAATTACATCTGTGGCACCTTCTTATGTTGGATTTCCCTTCTCAAAATGGAGGTGGGTGGAATTTCCATTCTCCAAAAAATAACAGAGTCTTTTTTTTACCAACAGTGACCCAAAATTCTGTGGTTCCCCATGGTTCCCCAGGTCCAAAGATGTTGTATTTTCACCCCCTGGGAAACCCATGAGGCGCACCTTCCCGGGATGTCCACTGAGGTGGATCGTAAGCGATAGAAGATGATTATGCAGCATATTGCACCGTTAATTGGACCTACTTGGACTATAAATCTATATAAATCTTCCAACAAATTAAATCTTCCAAGAAATTCGCCCCCATCAACCCCCCCAAACAAATCCGAGCGAATCGACTCATGTTTCATACCATCCCATCATCTACCACTTGGCAGGTGCTCGTTCAGTCCAAACAAGAGAGGTGACAAATGTTGGTGGACACTCCTCGTTGTTGCAGAACAAATGTTGTCAAGGTCATGCACCCCGCAAGTGACTGTATCAACCAAGGGGTCGAAGTGATTCAGTGATGGGTGCGACAAGTAGTACAATACACGAGTTCCTATGACCCGTCTACGAACAAACTTAAGCTCTCAACTAAGATTTACCCAGTTTAGGGCAGGCACTCCAAAATTTCATGGTTAATGATCACATGGTTAATGAAGATGGCAATTTCTTGGGATATCATCCCCTATTTTCTCCTGCACTCAATGAGTATAACCATGGGAATGGTTCCAGGGAAAGCAGGACACCTGAATCTTTTGTGAAACCAATCGATGAAAACTAGATTCTCCCCCCCAAAAAAAACAAACAAACAGACAAATAAATAAATAACAATAAATAAATAAATATATTTATAACCCATCAACATCCACCATATCCATCCGTCTCCAACCTCCAGAGGGGATCCCCAAAATCCCAGGGAACCCAGGCTCCTCATCGCCGTCGCGAGTCGTTGCGCGCTCGCGAGTCGCGGCGGCCCTTTCTGTTGCCCCGGTAGGAGGGCGACCGTCGCGGTGGGGAGCGAGGCCTGGGCCCAGGGCTGTGGGGGGGGTAGAAACCTCCATGGGCTTAGATGGGCTTAGTATATACCATGATATACCTCAGATAAGATAAGATATGATATGTCTACTGGGGTATTTGATAAGTATTAGTATTAGTATCAACTGAGGTATAAGGTGAAAAATGGTGGTTGAATCATCAAACATGGGGTTTATAATATATAGTACCGTATTCACTATCCCTGGGGGGAATAGATCCAAAGTAAACCCTGGGGTTCTGGGTTCTGCGGTGGTATCTTTATAATATTCAGGGCATGGGATCAGTCAAATCTCTGCCCCAATATGGCCAATTGATGCCACTTAAGTCTATCCCCTCTTCTTCTTGCTCCTACTGTTGGTGCAATGCTCTTGGTTCATCTTGGTTCTATACCAACCATTGACCGGCGTTTTTGCAACCTGTGAAAGGAATCATGCTACAAGCAGTTGATTGTTGTGGGTCCCAGGATTTCACCGAAACAGCAGAGCTGAGCTCCCCCAACGGCGAGCGACGGCGCGAGTCGGAACCTCACTTGCAGATTTTGCTGCTTTGTTGATTCCCTGGTGATTTTTGCTGGTAACTTTTCGGGTATGTGGTAAATCCTTCCCAACCCACCCTACTGACTTGCTTTTAATATATTTGGCATATCATATCTGGAAATGCATTCTCGTTCCCAAGCCTGACATGAAGGCATTTTTGGGTACTTTACCCGACTTACCATCATGTATGGTGTTGTGAGGCCGCTATATTTTGTCCATAAATGTATTGAAATACAAGAATTTTGAAATTTTGTCAGACAGTTTGGATACTTTGTATTTCTGTGACTGTCCAATTCGACATGTTTCCTCTGCACCTAATTTTTGTGTACAATTGAGGAACCCCAAAACTCCCAATGTTCTCCTAAATCAGACTAATACTCGATTTTGGGGATCCCAGTCTTAAGAATCATATCCCATGTCTTGTTTATAGTTATACTTGACTGATGTCATCATAGGTTCCCTTTTTCTTCTTTCACTTGTATTTCTTCACACCCAAAAAAAATGTCTCGAAACAGCAATTCTCAACTGAATTTAGAATTTTCTCATAATCATCATCATAATCTTCAATGTAAAATTCACATATGTTACATAAATTTACCATATCTATCCATAGTTTCCCACCATCAACTGCTGCTGTTCCCCGGTTCCCTTTTTGGGCATCCCCGGACGGCGCCGCGGCGGGGAGCGCCCCCGGGAGTCGCTGCGGCGGTCATCGTCGCCGCGCAGCTTCTCCTGGCGCATCATCATATCATGACTATAACTGGAAAAAATCATGAATGATAACAATGTTGTATGTATAATTATAATATATGTATGTCTATATGTATATATATATGTATACATATGTTATATATGTACATATGTGTGATGTATATAATTATACCCCCAAACTAACATATTTGGAACATGATCACACTTTGACCACTGGCCCACAGCCCCGGTTAGTAAGTCCTGCACGAGCTCGTTCACCAAGCGCTCTGCAGCCTAACTGTGACAAAGCTGGAGGAAATCCTCCAAAAACTTGGATTTTGCCATAGTTTGACCAGCAAAAGCCCGGAAAAATGGCTCGGACTCAGAAAATATGGAGATTTGAGCAACGGCAACTGGGAGATACTGGGAGTGACCCCACAAATCTGAGCTTCAACGGGTTGATTCAACGCAAACTCGTCATCACCTATGGATCAATCCACCAGAATCTCCAAGATCCCAGGATGTACAGAATTAATCATCCCATTTACTCCCCATATTAAAACTGTACATGTACATGAGCCAATATGTATAATATATACTGGTATTATATATATTATTATATTATAATATTATCAAAATATAAATATAAAATAGTATAAATATACAGTATTATATAGTAATATATCATGTAATATATATATATAGTATTATATAGTTATCCCCACCAAGTCTCCAACTTCGCATCCTCATCCCATCACCAAGGCGCCATCCGCCCGGTGGTGGAAACTTTGGAGCCCAATTCGTGGCTGAAGATGCAGAGCCGCTCGTCTCCGCGACCATCCAGCGCCATGAACATGTAGGTGGCCGTCCTGGTGGGACGTCGCTTGGGAAAAAATAAATCTGGGGAGAGGTTGGATATGGTTGGATGGTGAGCCAATCCGGTAGAAAGTCATCTAAGAAAATCTATGGAAATCTTGGGAGAAAACGAAAAGTCAAGAGATGTCAAGAGAAAACCAGCGTTCTGAAATTTAAAATCCTAGGTTTGAGGTTGGACGTGGACCCAAGGTTTGGTTTTGGTGGAACAATTCTTGGGTAGAACAGACCAATGGAACAGCTCGACGAAATGAGAAAACGAGTGCCGAGATGAAGCGTTTGGATTGATCTACCTGCATCTATTCGTCCAGAAAGAGGGGGAAGATCCCAAAACTATGCTGAGAGAATTATGATGAAGCACTGGATAGTGGGATACCCTCAGATGAGACAAACCCACTTTCTGTATGTCCCAAAATTTGGTATTATGATGCATTATGGTATCCCCCAAATACCCTGGTTAATCATCAGGTTCCCCAATGAATGGCTAGACTCAATTATCCAACATGAAGTAGACAGTATACAATAATTATCCATAGTACTCCATTGTTATATGCCCAAATTTTGGTGATTACATCATCATTTTCCTGGCCATAAATACTGTAATTGATCCAAATCCGCTGGATGTCGCTGGTGAATCATCATGTTCGTGTTCCCCAATAGTATCCCATATCCAATAGCATCCATAAAAAAATTGACGCTGCAACCCCCCTCTTTTTCAGACCAGGCTTAGTGTACACTGCAACCGAGGCTCTCATGTTCCATGCGACGCAACTCGCTACCGCGATTGCCAGTGACCCAGCCCTTGCCTCGTGGCTTTTAACGTTCAGCGGGTGCCGCTCCCGGGATATTGGATGAGTATAGATGAGTAGAACAATGTGGGGGGTTCCATAAATGGAGGTACCTCCAAAACCATGGGTTTCAATACTAAAATGGTCTAATTTTCGACAATTTGGTACCCCTATTTTAGGAAGCCCAATATGGAAGTGTGCATTTCTTCCCTGCTGGATGGTTGTTGGTCTGTTTGAACTTCCAAGTTTAAAGTGTGTGACTATAGACTATACGAGTAGATGATACTAAATTACTAAATGACGAAGTAGTTAGCAGGTGTGAAATGTATTTCTGGTTGGTGGTATACCTACCCCTCTGAAAAATATGAAAGTCAGTTGGAATGATTATTCCCAATATATGGAAAAATAAGAATTCATGTTCCAAACCACCAACCAGATTTGCATGATAATTAATTGTCAGGGCCCAATGACAATTCACCAACTCTGGGGATTCCAAGCCCCTTTTTCTAGCCAACCCTGAGTCCCTGGCAGTTGGCGGGAATATGCATTTCCTCAGTGCCAAATCCCCGGCTTCCACAGAAAGGCAGGTTGGCAGCCGCCAGTGACCCCCAAAATGAGATGATGCAAAACTCAAAACGCATCCTGGAGCGGATCAACACCCATACGAGTACTAAGAAACCTGGACCCAGGTTGCTCATTGGAAGATGTTCCATTTATGTCAATCAATCATCTCCATGGTGGAAAACATGCCATTCATTATCCATATCCGATTTGACCAAGGCTCTGTGCAATCTTCCCGATCCGTCACATCTGGGATCGTCACAGCGCCTGATGAAGGCATGCAGTGCTGATCAACTCCCGAGAATTGGATGCTGTACTAAATGAAATGATCGAAATATCTCTACATATATAAATGATCAGTTCTTAAATGTTCTTAAATATATCAAAATGATCAATTCATATCAATTATTCTAGTTTTGCGCTTCTATATATCATATTTCGATATTGGTACCCAATTTTGACCCATGCCCATTCTGAAAAACAGTTGTCCTATTTCCCCACCTGCCAGGTGAGGGTTGTTAGATTTTATCTAAGTTGCCTGCTCCTCCTCCTCCTGCCTCCTCTCCTCCTCCTCTCGTCGTCCTCCTCTCGTTGTCCTCGTCGTCCCTCTCGTCGTCCTCCTCTCGTTGTCCTCCTCGTCTCGTTGTCCTCCTCGTCCTCCTGCTCAACTGCGACTCGCGATCCACAGTGTTCGCTGCCGGACCTCAACCACGACCATCCACGCCCAGTGTTCCCTG